>Ga0194119_10000334_pt1 | contig 92389 bp, 73 predicted proteins | sample TA2MahC100mmetaG_FD_148620 | JGI IMG/M metagenome (GOLD analysis project Ga0194119, IMG submission 148620) | Freshwater microbial communities from Lake Tanganyika, Tanzania - TA2015018 Mahale Deep Cast 100m | ecosystem: Environmental > Aquatic > Freshwater > Lake | place: Tanzania: Lake... | reverse complement strand
GGATCTTGTCCTCAGTCGTATGTCGTTTGCCTTTCATGGTCTGGGTCCTTTCTGGTGGCCCAGACTAACACCCAAGGCGGCTCAAAATTTCGGGGTCAGGTCAGAAGGATCGCTGCCCGCCTCGGGTTGCGTGAAGCTGTGCACGGCGCCGCTGTAGTACACCATCTGCCAGTCGGCCTTCGCCGCGGTCATCTCCTTCTGGAAACCGGCGATCTCGGCGGCGGAGACAAACGGATCGTCCGCGCCGTGGAGCACCAGCACCTTCGCCGGAATCTTCCCGGCGGCGGCCTTCATGTCTTCGGGCGCGTCGAGCCCGCCGTGGAACGAGACGACACCGGCCACCGCCGCGCCGGAACGGGCCACCTCGAGGGCTCCGGTGCCGCCGAAACAGTAGCCGATCACCGCGATGCGCGCCGGATCCGTCAGCGGATCAGCGCGCAGAAGATCAAGCGCCGCCTCGAGGCGCGCGCGGAACAAGGCGCGGTCACCCTTGTACTTACCGGCCTCCTTGCCCGCGGCGGGCGGCTTGGGACGGATGCCCGTGCCGTAGATGTCCGCGGCCAGGACCGTGTAGCCCAAGTCCGCGAGCATCCGGCTGCGCCGACGCTCGTTCTCGGAGAGGCCGGTCCACTGATGGATCACCAGCACGGCGGGCCGCTTCCCGGCCTTGGCGCCATCGTGCACCCGAAAACCCTCAAGCGCGGTCTCGCCCTGGCGGTAGGAGACGGTGTTCTCCACCAAGGCGGCGCCGAGCGGCGCGGCGAGGACGAGAAGGAGAGGCAGGATGCGAGCGGAGAGATTCATGCCGCAAGCGAAGCCGGGAATCGCCCCGGCACAATCCCCGACGTTGACGAAGTGTCGGGCCGCTGCTCGCCGGGGACTCCAGCGCTCGAAGCGCGCACCCTCGGGAAGAACCTGAAATTGGCGCCCCGACGGGGAATCGAACCCCGCTTTGAAGAATGAGAATCTCCTGTCCTAACCGATAGACGATCGGGGCGTAAACCGAACGTGGGAGGGAGAGGGTTGCGGGTGACCTTCGGCGTTTCAAGTGAAATGTCGTCTCCGCGCGGCTCTGCGTCGGATTCGCCGCTTGCCCGCGCTAGCCAATTGCGTCAGCTTTCCGCGGCTGAAGCGCCGTCGCCGCAAGACGGTGCGGTTCTCCTCTTCGCGCCTGTAGCTCAGCTGGATAGAGCACCCGCCTTCTAAGCGGGCGGTCGTGGGTTCGAATCCCGCCGGGCGCGCCAGGAGGGCGCTGCCCGCCCGGTGCATCGCCGGTCAGGGGCTCGGCGCGGGGGCGGGGCTGCCCAGCGGTAACGGGTGTTGAAGATCAACTCGATCCGGCGCGAGACGTGGACCCGCACCTTGAGCCGTCCTTCCGTCGGGGTCTCCGGGGTCGCCCGGCCTTCCACCGTCCGCTCCGCGTCACGGTGGCTGCGCGCGTGCCCGCGGAAGTCGATCGGCTGCCCGCGCCGCAGCGCGTCCAAGTCGGCATCGGTCACGTCGATGCGCAGGGTCCCGTGCTCGTTCGCAAAGAAGTAAGGGAAGACTTTGCAGTCATAGGTGCTTTCAAACACCGCCCCGCGCCGCACGAAGGTCGGCATCGTCAGGGTCACCGTGCCAACGTAGATCGAGGTGCGCGCGGGTTCGACGGCGACCGACTGGCCTTCGAAGCCGCTCTCCGGCCGCGGCATCCCCGCCGGCGCGGCGAGCGCGAGGCCCGCGAGCAGGAGGAGGCCGGGGAGGCGCAGGCGGTGCATGGTCCGCAGGCTGGTGACTCGGACGCGGCTCGCCAATGGCATTCCGAGGGTCGGCTCCGTTCGTCGCGGCTGCGGATCGGGGCGGTCCGGTTTCGCGTTGCGCCGCCCGCCGGCCGCCGGTTTGCTGCGGCTTTACTGCCATGGCAAAGCAAGCACAGGCGACTTGGGGGGGACGGTTCTCCGCCGGCCCCGCGGAACTCATGCTCCGTTTCAGCGAGAGCGTCTCGTTCGACGCGCGCCTGGCGCGCTTCGACATCGCGGGCAGCAAGGCCCACTTGGCGATGCTCGCCCATGTGGGGCTCATCTCCCGCGCGGAACGCGACGCGATCCACGGCGGGCTGGAAGACATCCTGAAGGAGATCGAGGCGGGCACCTTCGCCTGGCGGACCCAGCTCGAGGACGTCCACATGAACATCGAGCAGGCGCTCACGGCCCGCGTGCCGGCGGCGGCCCGGCTGCACACGGCCCGCAGCCGCAATGACCAGGTCGCGACCGACATGCGGCTCTGGTTCAAGCACGCGACCGCGGACCTCGAGGCCCGGGTGCGCGGGGCGCAGCGGGCGCTGCTCTCCCTCGCGGAGCGCGACGGGGAGGTCCTCATCCCCGGCTACACGCACCTCCAGCGGGCGCAGCCCGTGGTGCTCGCCCACCATCTCTTCGCCTGGATGGAAATGCTCGACCGCGACGCCGCGCGCCTCGCCGAGGTGCGGGCGCAGGCCAACTGGTGCCCGCTGGGCTCCGGCGCGATCGCCGGCACGACCCTCCCGATCGACCGCGAATTCACGGCGCGGGCCCTGGGCTTCGTCGATTCGCGCGGCCGCGCGCAGGTGACGCAGAACTCGATGGACACCGTCGCGGACCGCGACCTGTTCATCGGGTTCGCCGCCGCGTGCGCCACGGCGGGCGTGCACTTCTCGCGCATCGCCGAGGACCTGATCTTGTGGTCGAGCGTGGAGTTCGGCTTCGTCGACCTGCCGGATGCCTTCTGCACGGGTTCGTCGCTCATGCCGCAGAAGAAGAACCCGGACTCCTGCGAGTTGCTGCGCGGCAAGTCGGCGCGCCTCCAGGGCAACCTGCACACGCTGCTCACCCTCGCGAAGGGACTGCCGCTGACCTACAACCGCGACCTTCAGGAGGACAAGCCACCGGTGTTCGACAGCCACGACCAGACGGCGATCTGCCTCGACGTGCTCGCGGGCACGCTGGCCGGGATGACCGTGAAGCGCGACCGCTGCGCGGCGGCGGTCGCGGATCCGGGACTGCTGGCGACGGATCTCGCGGACTACCTCGTGATCCGGGGCGTGCCCTTCCGGGAGGCCCACCATGCGGTGGGCGCCGTGGTCAAGCTGGCAGAACGTTCCGGCGTGGCGCTGAACGCGCTGGAGACCGCGGCGGTCCAGCAGGTGCACCCGAAGTTCGGTGACGACTGGCGGGGCGTCTTCGACCTGCGGCGGGCGATGCAACTGCGGCGCGGCACGGGCATGCCCGGGCCGGTGCAGGTGCGCCGGCAACTCGCCCGGTGGCGGCGCGTCCTCCGCGCCGCCAAGGCGTGATGTGGCGCTGGTTCTCGAGCGCGCAGGATGACCCGGCGCTCCGGACGGTGCGTCCGGGGCTGGCGTTCGCGTTCTTCAACGCGCCGACGTGGCAGATCGGTCTCGGCACGCCCATGGTGCTTTTCGCCGAGCAACTCGGCGCGTCCCCCGCGCAGGTGGGCCTGGCGTACGCCTGGGTCTTCGTCCTCACCCCCGTGCAGATCTTTGCGACCGCGCTGCTGCCGCGCTTCGGCTTCAAGCGCGTGATGCTCGGCGGCTGGCGGATGCGGAGTTTCTTCCTCGTGGTGCCGATGGCCCTGACGATGCTCGCGGCGGCGTGGGGGCCGCGCACGTGGATGGTGCAGCTGCTGGTGTGGAGCGTGTTCTTCTTCTGCCTGTTCCGGGCCGTCGGGGCCTCGGCCAGCACGCCGTGGCTGTACGCGATCGTCCCGGCCGCGGTGCGCGGGCGCTACTTCGCGAGCGACCAGTACCTGGCGGGCGTCGCGGGCGTTCTCACGCTGCTGGTCTGCGCCGCGCTCTTTGCGTTCCTGCCCGTGTACCCCGCGTTGCTGCTGCAGTACGGGATCGCGGTCCTCGGCTCGCTCCTCAGCTACCGGGCGCTGAATCAGTTGCCGGACGCCCCACGGCCGCGCCCGGTCAGCCTGATGGATGTCGCCCGCGCCACGCCGCAGCACCTGCTCACGCGCAGTACGTTCCGCGCCTACCTTCTGCTCGCGCTGTGGTTCTCGGTGGTCGTGACGCCGATCGTGCCCTTCGGCGCCTACTACCTGAAGGTGGGGCCGGGACTGTCCCTGAGCGCGATCATGGTCTTCGAGGTGGCGCGCTACCTCGGCGTGATCCTCGCAGCGTGGACCCTCGCGCGGCGGATCGACGTGACCGGCGCGCGGCCGTTCATGCTGGTGGGTCTATGGATCTACGCGGCGGTCGCGGCCTTCTGGTGGTTCTATCTCCGCTGGGAGGGGGCCGGAATCGCCGGCGTCCTCGGCAGCTATTTTCTGATCGGCGTGGCGACGTCGTGCTGGAGCATCGCCAGCCTGAACTACCTGCCCAAGATCGTGCCCGAGGCGGAGCGCCCGCTGATGGTGTCGATTCACGGGGCGGTGACCGCGCTCGGCGGCGGTCTGGCGCCGATCGTCTGGGGCTGGTTCCTCCGCACCGACTCCGCCTCTGGACCGGCCCTCAGCGTTCCCGTCTTTGGGTGGTTCTTCGTCTCGAGCTTCGCCAGTTCGTGCCTGCTCGCGTGGTTTTCGGCCCGCCTGCCGGAGGAACGCTCGGTCTCAGTCGAACCGATCATGATCGGCAACGCCGTGCTCCGGCCGATGCGCGCGATGACGTACCTCGTGAACCTCGTGGATGTCCGCGGGCTCGACGCGCCGCCAACCCCCGCGCCGGATGCGGGGCGGGGCACCGATTCCCCCGACGCCCGGAAGTAAGGCGGTCCGTCGAAAGCGCTTGGCGCTCCGGGACGATTGCACGACATTCCCGCCCTCGATGGGCCAGATCCGCATCCTTTCCGATCGCGTCGCGAACCAGATCGCCGCTGGTGAGGTGATCGAGCGTCCGGCGGCCGTCGTGAAGGAACTGGTGGAGAACGCGCTCGACGCCGGCGCCACCCGGATCGAGGTCGAGTTCCGGGTCGGGGGCCGGGCGTTGATGCGGGTCGAGGACGACGGCCACGGCATGGCCCGTGACGACGCCCTCCTTGCGCTGGAGCGGCATGCGACGAGCAAGATCGTGGCGGCCGACGACCTGGATCGGCTGCGCTCGTACGGTTTTCGCGGTGAGGCGCTGCCTTCGATCGCGAGCGTGTCCCGCTTCACCCTCCAGACGCGCCGCCGCGAGGACGACGTCGGAACCGAGGTCCTGGTCAACGGTGGCCGGATCGTCCACGTCCGCGACTGCGGCTGCCCGGTCGGAACCCGCGTCGAGGTGGCGCAGCTCTTCAATTCCGTGCCCGCGCGGCGCAAGTTCCTCAAGAGCGACACGACCGAGGCCGCGCACCTGGTGCAAGGGGTGAGGCTGTATGCGCTCGCGCGGCCCGACGTGGCGTTCAGCCTGATCGAGGACGGCCGGACCATCTTCCGCTCGCCGGAGTGCGGGCGGTTGGAGGATCGCATCGCCGAAATCTTCGGCCGGCAGATCGCGGAGTCCGTCGTGCCGCTGGAGAGCGAGGCGGACGGCCTCCGCCTGCGGGGCCTGATCGGCCGTCCGGGGGTGGGGCGTTCGACCCGGCACGAAATGATCACCTTCGTCAACCAGCGCCCGGTCGACAGCCGGACGCTGAACTTCGCGTTGATCGAGAGTTACCAGGATTCGCTGCCGAAGGGCCGTTATCCGCTGGCCTTCCTTTTCCTTGAGATCGATCCCGCGGCGGTGGATGTGAACGTGCACCCCGCCAAGCGCGAAGTGCGGTTCCGCAGCGAACCCGCAGTCCGCGGGTTCGTCATCCGCAGCGTGCTGGCGCGGCTGCGCGACCTAAACGAGGCGGGCCGGTGGAGCGCGGAGTCCACGGTGGCGCTGCGGCCTCCTGCGTCCGCGGTCGCGCCGGAGGCCTCCCCGGTCGCGCCGGGGGCCGCGGCGCCGATTCGAGGAACGGTGTCGGTGATTCCAGGAGACGGAGTGGCGACGTCCGGAACGGCGTCGGCGATGCCAGGAGCCGGGGTGGCGACGCCCGGAGCGGCGTCGGCAATGCTCGGAGCGGGGGCGGTGATGCCCGACGCGGCGTCGGTGATGCCCGGAACGTTCGCGACAGGCTCCGCTCCGATCGGCGCGGCATCGCCCGTCGCAGCCCGGGGCGCCGCTGCGGCGCCGGGCGGCGGAACGACGGCTGCGGGACCCGTGCCCCCGGCTCAGGCGGGAGCGGGTGGGGTGGGCGCGACGGCTGTCCCGGCGGGGCTCGGGCCGCGGGCGCCGACGCCTTTGCCGGGGGTGCGGACGGCTGAGCGGGCCGCCCTTGGGACGCCGCCGCCGGGCGGGGCGGGTTCGCTTTCGCGGCCCGCGCCGGTGCCGGCGGGGGAGGGCGGACGTGGGCCCTTGGCGGCGTGGCGCTTCGTCGGGGTCGCGCACGGTGCGACGGTCCTGTTCGAGACGGCGGCGGGGCTCGTGCTGCTGGATCGGCGCGCGGCGCACGAGCGCATCTGGTTCGAGCGCATCCAAGGCGACTTCAAGGCCGGCGACGTGCCGTCCCAGCGCCTGCTCCTGCCGATTCCGATCGAGTTGGATCCGGTTTCGTCGGCGTTGCTGCTCGACCGGCTCGACTTCCTGAATCGCCACGGCTTCGAGGTGGCGGAATTCGGTCGCAGCTTCTTTCGGCTCGAGGCGCTGCCGGCGTGGCTGGAGCCGGGGGATGCCGAGACGTTCTTTCGCGACATCCTTGGCGCCCTGCGGGAAGGGCGCATGCAGGAGAACGACCTCGCGCTGGCCCGGGAGGAGCTTGCCCGGCTCGCATCGGCGAAGGGCGTTCGCCTCCCGCCTCTGCGCGGCGAGGCGGAAGCGATCACCCTGATTGCCCAACTCTTTGCCACCCGGGCGCCCCTGACCAGCCCGACCGGCCGCCCCACCTACATCGAGCTGAATCACGGCGAACTGGCACGCCGCTTCCAGAAGTCCTGATCGCGCCGACCCGGGGGTTGCCATCGCGGCGGCGGACTGGCACGGTTTCTGGTTCACCTGCCTTTTCCTCCTGCATGTCCGCTGCAAACAGGTGGCGGCCGAGTTCAAACGCTTCACTCTTCCGAGAAACCGATGAAAACCGGATGGCCAGTAGACAACTCCGAGGACTTTGACGACGGCACTGACATGGAGGCACTTATGCAACAGGCGAGTGACCAGTTAGCGGCGTCCCGAAAAGGCCTTAAAAGGCCCGCCAAGACGGGCAAGCAGCCTCTGGAGAACAAGACTCCGAAACGTCGTCAACCGGCTCGTCCCGTCCCCGTGGCTCCTGCGGCACCCTCGGCCGCTGCGGCCGCCCCGACCGCCTCGGCCGTTGCTCCGGCCGAGTTTGCCCCGGCGCTCACCGCGGAAAGCGGATCGGCCAAGTTCAAGCAGGCGATCCTGCGTCACCTGACGTACACGCTGGCTCGCGACACCACGACGGCCCAGCCACGGGACTGGTGGCTGGCGACGGCGATGGCGGTGCGCGAGGCGGTGCTGGCGCGGCTGATTGCGACGCAGCGGCTGCACAACCAGAGCAATGCGCGGCGACTGTACTACCTGTCGCTGGAGTACCTGATGGGGCGGCTGATGGAGAACAACCTTTCCAACACCGGGCTGCTCGAACCGGCGCGGCAGGCCCTGCAGGAACTCGGGGTTGATTTCGAGGCGCTGCTTGAGCAGGAGGTCGACATGGGCCTCGGCAACGGCGGCCTGGGGCGGCTGGCGGCGTGCTTCCTCGACTCGCTGGCGACGCTGGACCTGCCAGCGATCGGCTACGGCATCCACTACGAGTTCGGCCTCTTTCGGCAGGAATTCGTGAACGGCCACCAAGTCGAGCACCCGGATGCCTGGATGATCTTCGGCACGCCCTGGGAAGTGATCCGCCCGGATTACGCGATCGAGGTCCGGGTCTACGGCGAGGTGGAGAACGTCTTCGACGATCGCGGCCACTACCGGCCGCGCTGGGTGCGGAGCCGCGCGATCCTCGGCGTGCCCTACGACATTCCGATCGCCGGCTACGGCACCAAGACGGTGAACTTCCTCCGCCTCTGGGCGTCGCGGTCCACGGAGGAGTTCGACCTCGCGGTCTTCAACTCCGGCGGCTACGTCGAGGCGGTGCGTGAGAAGGCCGTGGGCGAGACGGTCTCGAAGGTGCTCTACCCGAACGACCGCACGGAGAACGGCAAGGAACTCCGCCTCGTGCAGCAGTACTTCTTCGTTGCGTGCTCGCTGCGGGACATCATCCGGCGGCACATGCGGGTCGCGGGCAATTCCTGGGACAACTTTGCGGACAAGGTGACGCTGCAGCTGAACGACACGCACCCGGCGGTGGCGGTGCCGGAACTGATGCGCATGCTCGTCGATGAGCACGACCTCGCATGGGATCGCGCGTGGGAGATCACGGTGGCGACCTTCGGCTACACCAACCACACCCTCCTGCCCGAGGCCCTGGAGGCGTGGGGCGTGCCGCTCTTCGGCCGGGTGCTGCCGCGGCACCTCCAGATCATCTTCGAAATCAATCACCGCCTGATGGCGGCGGTGGAGCGCCGCTGGCCGGGTGACGACGCCAAGAAGCAGGCCTGCTCGCTGATCGAGGAGCACGGGGCGAAGGCGATCCGCATGGCGAACCTCGCCGTCGTCGGCTCGCACGCGGTGAACGGCGTCGCGGCGCTGCACACCGACCTCCTGAAGCGCTTCCTCTTCCCGGAGTTCGACGCCCTGTACCCGGGGAAGTTCCGCAACAAGACCAACGGCATCACGCCGCGCCGCTGGCTGCTCGACTGCAACCCGCAGCTGGCTGCGCTCATTTCCCGCACGCTCGGTTCGTCCGCCTGGGTGCGCGACCTCGGCCTCCTGCGCGGACTGGAACGCGTGGCCGATGACGCCGCGTTCCAGGACGCGTTCATGGCGATCAAGCGCGCGAACAAGGTGGCCCTCGCAGCCGTCATCCGCGAGCAGTGCGGCCTCGAGGTCTCGCCCGATGCACTCTTTGACGTTCAGATCAAGCGCCTGCACGAGTACAAGCGGCAGCACCTGAACCTGCTGCACATCCTCGCCCTGTACCGGCGCCTCCTGCAGGACCCGTCGCTCGACCTCGTTCCCCGCGTCTTCGTCTTCGCCGCCAAGGCCGCGCCCGGCTACGACCTCGCGAAGAACATCATCCGCGCGATCAACCTCGTCGGGGCCCGGATCAATTCCGATCCACGCATCGGCGGGCGCCTGAAGGTTGCGTTCCTCCCGAACTACCGGGTCTCCCTCGCGGAGAAGATCATCCCGGCGGCGGACCTGTCGGAGCAGATTTCCACCGCGGGGAAGGAAGCCTCGGGCACCGGCAACATGAAGCTCGCGCTGAACGGCGCGCTCACCATCGGCACGCTCGACGGCGCCAACGTCGAAATCCGGGAGGAGGTCGGCCCGGAGAACATCTTCATCTTCGGCCACACCGTCGAGGAGGTGGTCGCCCTCAAGGCGCAGGGCTACTCCCCGTGGGCGTATTACGAGCGCGACGAGGAACTGCGGGCCGTGGTCGACTGGATTGGTTCGAACTTCTTCTCCTCCGAGGAGCACCATGCCTTCGGCCTGCTCCATCACAGCCTCCTCAACGGCGGGGACCCCTACCTCGTCCTCGCGGACTTCCGCGCCTACTGCGGAGCACAGGCCCGGGCGGACGCCGCCTACCGGGACCGCCGGCGGTGGGCCCGGATGGCGATCCTGAACACCGCCCGGATGGGCAAGTTCTCGAGCGACCGGACCATCCGGGAGTACGCTTCGGACATCTGGCGCCTGCCCGCCCTCGCGCTGCGCTAGGGAGCGCACGACGACCGCGCCGGACCCCGGGCCGCGCCCTGTCGGCCGCGTCCGGGCGGAGGTCGGCACCGCGCCGGACGGGAGCGGTGGTCTGCGCCACCGCCTTCCCAAGAGGCGGCGGAGTTTTCGGTTGCGCGGGCGCGGCGCGTGCATGGACTGGTCGCGTGTCCTCCGGCTACCAGGTGATTGCGCGCAAGTGGCGCCCCCAGACCTTCGACGACGTCGTCGGTCAGGACCACGTCGTCCGCACCCTGCGCAACGCCATCGCCCGGGGCCGCATCGCCCACGCGTACCTGTTCGTCGGACCCCGCGGGACGGGCAAGACCTCGACTGCCCGCATCTTCGCCAAGGCGCTGAACTGCACCGGCGGGCCGAAGGCCGACTTTGATCCGGCCGATCCGGCGGTGCGCGCCATCGCGGAGGGCACGTCGATGGACGTGATCGAAATCGACGGCGCCTCCAACAATTCGGTCGACCAGATCCGCGACCTCCGCGACGACGTGCGCTACGCCCCGGCGCAGGGCAAGTACAAGGTCTACATCATCGACGAGGTCCACATGCTCTCGAACCAGGCGTTCAACGCGCTGCTCAAGACGCTTGAGGAGCCTCCGGCGCACGTGAAGTTCGTCTTCGCGACGACGGACGTGCAGAAGGTGCTTCCGACCATCCTCTCGCGCTGCCAGCGGTTCGACCTCAAGCCGATCCCGGCCCCGCTCATCGTCGAGCGGCTGCGCAAGATCGCCGCCGACGAGAAAATCGACGTGACCGACGGCGCGCTGGCCTGCATCGCCCGGATGGCTGACGGCGGGATGCGCGACGCCCAGTCGATCTTCGACCAGATGATTTCGTTCTGCGGGCAGTCGATCGCCGAGGCCGATGTCCTCGACGTCTACGGCCTCGTCGCCGAGGAGACCGTCGCGGCCCTCGCCGGGGCGCTCGCGAGTGGCGACCACGCGGAATTGGTGCGCATCGTGGACGCGTGCGATGCCTCGGGACGCGACTTGGTCCGGCTGCTGGCCGACGTGCAGACGCGCGTGCGGACCGCGTTGCTCGACGCGATCGGCCACGGGGGCAAGAGCGCGCAGCTGGGCGGGGTTAGCCTGACCACGGAGCAGATCACGCGCATGCTCGACGCCCTCCGGGAGGGCGAGAGCAGCGTGCGTCTGGGCCTCGCCGAGCGGATCAATTTTGAGGTGACCCTGCTCAAGGCCGTCGAGGCCAGCCGGGCCCGCGCCATCGACAGCCTGATCCGCGAGATCGCGGCCCTCGCGGAAGCGGGGAGCGGCGAGCCGGAGGGCGCAAAAAAAAAAGCCTGACGGCGGTCCTCGCGCTGAATCAGCGCCTGGCCGCGCAGGTTGAGTCCGCGCTCGCGGCGTCCCAAGCCGCGTTGGTTGGCGCCCGTGCGGAGGCAGCGGGCAGACCGCCGGTGGTACCCGGCGGAGCCCCGCGGAGCTACCGAGGGGCGAGCACGGCGGCGTCGTCATCCGCGCAGGGTCAGGACGGGGACCGTCTGGTGTCGCCGGGCGCGGAGCCGGGCGGTGGCGCGCTCGGTCGGAGCGGCGCTGCGCTTGGTGGGGGCGGCGACCCGGCGGCGCAGGGTGGCGACGCGGCAGGGCGGGTGAGCGATGGGCCGGCGCAGGGGGGCGATGGGCGGGCGCGCGGAGGCGACGGACGAGCGCCGGTGGGCGAGGCGTTGGGACGGGAGAGCGAGGCGTTGGGGCGGGAACGCGATGAGTGGGCACTTTCGGAAGCCGACGGGGGGCTGGCGGGCGAGGAGGGACCACCTCTGGAAGTGATTGCGGCGGGCGAGTCGTCGGAGGTTCCCGAGGCCGTGGCGCGCGTTCCGGCGGCCCGTCCGGCGCGGGAGGAGGAGGAGGAAGACGCTGGGCCGAAGCCGCCGCTGGCTGATTTGACGGCGCGGGTGCCGGCGGCGCTTCAGGAAACGATGGACGAGCTGTTCCGCGCCCGCTTCGTGCGGGTCGCGCGCGTGCCCCGGCCTGCCGTCACGCCCGGCGGGGCCTAGCCTGCGCCGGCGGCGACCGGGTGCCGGGCGGTGGGGCGGGGAGCGACGCAAAGCGGCGGCCGTGCCGCGCGGCCCGATGGCTCGCCGGGCCGGCTGATCCGAGGTCTCGGAACTACTCCGCGGGCGGCCAAGCCGCGCCGATGCGCCGGCGGCCGATGACGGACCGCGCGTACACGTAGGTGTGCGCCACCGCCGGCAGGCCCGGAGTGACAAGCGTGATGGACTCGCGCCGGTAGAGCCCCTCGGCGACGCCCTCGTAGTCGTCGAGGGCGCGGAGGCAGGCGTCATCGACCAGCCAGAGCTCACCGGTGACGAAGGCCTCGGGATCCTGCTGACGAACCATTCCCGGGTAGCCATCGAGGTGATGGAGCGTGAACCCCGGACCCGTCTGGGCGGGTCCCAGGCAGCGCTGTCCGGCAAGGCGCGACGCGGCGGGCTGACCCCGCTTGAGCGTACCGTAGACGAAGAGAGGCGTGAGCGCGGACATCAACTCTCGGCCGGGGTGGGGCCGTCGAGGAATTCGAAGATCAGCGCCGTGGCGTTGTCGCGCCCCGATTTTTCGACGGCCTCGCGCACGATGCGCTGGGCGGGCGACTCGCCGGCGGGGAGGGAGGCGTCGTCCCGGGCCAGTTCGTCGAGGTGCCGATCCCAGAGACCATCGATGACCCCGTCGGTGCAGAGCAGGAAGCGGTCGCCGACGCCGACCGGGCAGGACCCGAGGTCGGGTTCGGCCTCCCGGAGCCCCGCGCCCATGGCGCGATGGAGGGAGTGCCGGAGCGGGTGACTGCGGGCCTCGCGCTCGTTGATCCGCCCCTGGCGCAGGAGCCAGCCCACGTGGTTGTGGTCGGCGGTGAGCTGGCGCAGCGGCCCGCCGAGCGGCAAGGCGTAGAGACGTGAATCGCCGACGTGGGCGAAGTGGACCGCGCGGGCGGTCACCCAGCAGAGCGACAGCGTGGCGCCCATTCCGGCGCATTCCTCGTAGCTGGACCCGAGCGCGAGGAGATCCTTGTGGATGGATGCGAAGAGACGGGTGAGGATTGCGGAGCGGGCGGCGTGTTCGTCCCCGCTGCGCGGCACCGGATTCTGGGGCAGCAGGTGGGTGATGCGATCGATGGCCATGCGGCTGGCGATTTCGCCGGAGTTGGCGCCGCCCATGCCGTCGCTGACGGCGAAGATGAATTCGCGGCCATCGATGACGCTTTCCCCGGTCTTGCCGAGGTAGCGCACCTCGCGGCCATCGAACGTCAGGGCGAGGAAGGCGTCCTCGTTGTTGGCGCGGACCCGGCCCCGGTCGGTGAGGCCGGACCAGCGAATGCGTGCGGGCCGGGCGGCGGAGGCCGGGGACTCCGGCGGAGCGGGGGAGGGGGGGGATTCGGCCGATGACACGGAGGGAAGGGGAGGGCGGCGGGAAACGTCAGGCGTCCGGCGGTCGGGTCGGCGACTCGGAGATCGGGCAGCCGGACTCGTCGAGGATTGTGGCGAATTCGAAGTCGATGAGGCAGAACCGCCCGTCGGACGTCCGGTAGGTCACGTTGCGGAGGAACGGATCCTCGTGGCGCACCCCGTATGGCGGGAGCGACGCGTAGAGGGCCTGCATGCGTTCTGGATCGAGGTGCTCGACGATGCGACCGCAGTTGGTCGTGACGATCTTGAGGGTGGACGGATCGGATTCGAGCAGCCGCGGAACGAAGTCGCAGCCCCGCGCCTCGAGGTGGCGGAGGACCCGGACCTCGTTGGTGAAGCGCTCCTCGGCCAGCGGGCCGCGGAACGTCTTGTGCACCCGGCCATCGTAGCCGATGCGCACCAACGCCCGCTGGGTGTCTTTGACCGGATGGATCACGAAGGTGCGCATTTTTGCGCTTTTCGGACGGAAGGGCAAGGGCTGGCCGTGCCTGAAATTGTCCAGACGAACGACGCGCGGGGAAAATTCTCGCATGAATGGGATTTCTGGAATGCGGTGGCACGTAAGGTGCTTTTCCGTGCCTGTTTTCGGTTGCTGGAGTCCCACGACCCCGTCCACCGTCCCAACGCCGCAACAACCTTACCCTCATGGCCAAATACAAACTCGAATACATCTGGCTCGACGGCTATCTGCCGCTGGCCGGACTGCGCAGCAAGACGCAGATCAAGGAATTTGCCAGCTTCCCGACGCTCGCGGAGCTGCCCAACTGGGGCTTCGACGGAAGCTCGACGCGTCAGGCGGAAGGCAAGAGCTCGGACATCGTGCTGAAGCCGGTCGCGGTGTTCCCGGATTCGACGCGCACGAACGGCGTGTTGGTGATGTGCGAGACCTTCCTGCACACGGGTGTCCCGCATCCCTCGAACTCGCGGGCGACGATTCCGGATGATCCGGACACCTGGTTCGGGTTTGAGCAGGAGTACTTCTTCTACAAGGACGGCGCCCCGCTCGGTTTCCCGAAGGGTGGCTACCCGGCTCCGCAGGGACCGTACTACACGGGCGTCGGCTACAGCAACGTGGGCTCCGTCGCCCGCAAGATCGTCGAGCGTCACATCGACATCTGCTTGGATGCCGGGATCAAGATTGAAGGCATCAACGCCGAGGTGGCGAAGGGCCAGTGGGAGTTCCAGATCTTCGGCAAGGGCTCGAAGAGCGCGGCCGACCAGATGTGGGTCGCGCGCTACATCATGTCCCGGCTTTGCGAGGAGTACGAGATCGACGTCGAGTGGCGGTGCAAGCCGATCCTCGGCGCGTTCAACTCGCCGCTCGACTGGAACGGCTCCGGCATGCACTCCAATTTCTCGACGAAGCACATGCGCGAAGTCGGCGGCAAGGTCTACTTCGAGAAGCTGATGGCGGCGTTCGACAAGTACCGCGACGAGCACATCGCCGTGTACGGTCCCGATAACCACCTCCGCCTCACCGGCCTCCACGAGACGCAGTCGATCGACAAGTTCAGCTACGGCGTGGCCGACCGCGGGGCTTCGATCCGCATCCCGCACAGCTTCGTCAACAACGGCTACAAGGGCTACCTTGAGGACCGGCGTCCGAATTCGGCGGCGGACCCGTACCTGGTCGCTGGCCGCATCCTGCGGACGGTCCAATCGGTGCCGACAACCTGAGTCTGACGTTCCGGAGCGCGCCAGCGACTCCGGTCCCAAGGCGGGATCCCTCCCGCTTCTCTTCGACCACCCGTCCGGGGCATTCCCGGGCGGGTAATTTTTTGCGGCGCCCGGGCCGCGTCAGGCTGCGGGTTTCCGTCGGTCGGGGGTGGGCGCTGTGGAGGCGGGAGACGGGGGCGGTTTCGGTCTGCCACATCGCTGCATCGATCCGAAATCGCCGCGCTGAGGATCCGGCGGGTGGCCGGGTGGGATTCGCCTTGGGAGGCGCCGCGGAGACCGTGGGAACGAGGCTGTCGGCAGCCTGTGGACCGCTGGAAAACCCGGCGGCGGTAGCTGCATGCAAGCGCGTGCGGCTGCGTAGGATTGCCCATAAAAAAACCAGTCGTTGCTAAACTAAAAAACTTCTGAAAGCTTGTAGCCGTTTTCTTTCCCCCCACATGAAAATGCTCCTCAATCGTTCGTTCTCCAAGGCGGGCGCGCTCCTGGCGCTCGGCCTTTTGTCTCCGGTCGGTGCGATGGCTTCCACGGGTTCCCACAATCTCCGTGGCGATGACCTTGTCGGCGTGTCCTTCTGGGTGGTTTCGATGGCGCTGGTCGCCGCGACCGCCTTCTTCTTCCTCGAGATCCAGAGAGTCTCGCCGAAGTGGAAGACGTCGCTGACGGTCTCCGGCCTTGTGTGCCTGGTGGCCGCGACGCATTATTTCTACATGCGTGAGGTATGGGTCGCGACGGGCCAGACACCGACGGTGTTCCGCTACATTGACTGGCTGATCACGGTTCCGCTGCTGATGGTGGAGTTCTTCCTCATCCTCTCGGCCGTGACGAAGGTGCCGGCGGGCGTGTTTTGGCGCCTGATGGTGGGCACGCTGGTGATGCTCGTGGCGGGCTACGCCGGCGAGGCCGGCAAGGTGGGCGTGTGGCCGGCCTTCATCGTCGGCATGGCGGGCTGGTTTTACATCATCAACGAGATCTACCGCGGCGAAGCGAGTAAGATCAACGCCGCCGGCGCTCCCCCGGCGGTGCAGAGCGCGTTCCGCCTGATGCGCGGCATCGTCGTTTTCGGTTGGGCGGTGTACCCGATCGGCTATGCCTTTGGCTACCTCCTCGGTGGTGATCCGAAGGACAGCGCTGCCGCCTTAAACGTCGTCTACAACTTCGCGGACTTCCTCAATAAGATCGCGTTCGGCGTGATCATCTGGACCGCGGCGGTCAGCGAGTCCGATAAGCGCTAAGTCTGATTTGCGCTCCGCGTGGAGGGGATGCCCCTCCGCGCGCGCTAGCTTCATTGTTTGTCATGTCGGCGGCCGGAGTTCGCTCCCGGCCGCCGCCTTACGTCATCACCGGATCCCCGACCCTGGATGCAACTGATCGCAGACGTGGCCCACCACGAGGTGGAGCAACTGATGCTGGCGGCGGCCGAGGCGGGTGCCGCCGTGGATGCCGTGGGCATCGCGGCGGTGCGCTACCATCTTGCGGAGGGCGGCCAGCGGGTGCGCTCCCGGCTCGCGCTTCATGCCGGCGCATCCCTTGGGCTGGAGTCGGCTGATGCGGTGCGCCTGGCGGCGACCGTGGAGCTTCTCCACAACGCCTCCCTCGTGCACGACGACCTGCAGGACCAGGAGTCCGTGCGGCGCGGTCGTCCTTCCGTCTGGGCGGCATTCGGAAAAGATGTCGCCCTCTGCGTCGGTGATTTGCTGCTCTCCTCCGCGTACGGTGCCTTGTCTGGCTTCAGCCGTCCGGCGCTGCTCCCGGAACTGCTGCGCTGCGTCCATCAGCGCACCGCCCACGTCATCCGCGGCCAGTGCGCCGAGTTGGCGGGTCGCGACCGCCCGGTGACCTCCCTTGCAGAGTACGAGCAAATCGTGGCCGGCAAGTCTTCGGCCCTGCTCAGTCTTCCCGTGGAATTGGCTTTCATCGCAGCGGGTGAGGCGGCTTGGGGCCCGCGGATCTGGGAGGCCGCGCGGTCCTTCGGGGTCGGCTACCAGATGGTCGACGACCTCGACGATGTGGGCGCCGATGCGGAGAACCACACCCTCAACGCCGTGCTTCTGCTGGAAACGCTTTGCCCGGCCGACGACGCGCGCTCCCTCGTGCGGCGGCAGGCCCGGGCGCATCTGGAGACCGCCTCCGTCCTGGCTTTGACCCTGCCCGCAGGCTCGGGCTCCCTCCTCGCCGAGTACTCCTCCCGTCTTGTCCTGCGCCTGCAGCGCGATTGACTGGACGCCGTGGACGCGCTGGTCATCGGGACGGGGTTTGTCGGAATCGCGGCCGCCCTGCGCCTGCGCTCGAAGGGCTACCACGTCACGGCGCTGGACCGTGGTCCGGAGATCGGCGGGCGGGCCCGGGTCTTCGAACGCGAAGGCTTTCGTCACGACGCCGGCCCGACGGTCATCACCGCGCCCTTCCTGCTGGAAGAGTTGTTCGCGCTGTTCGGCGAACGGCTTGATGCGCACGTCACGCTGGTACCGGTGAAGCCCTGGTACCGCTTCCGCTTCGCGGACGGGACGACCTTCGACTACGGCGGCTCGTTGGAGGAGACCCTGGCGGAGATTGCGCGGTTCGAGCCGGCGGACTGCGACGGCTACCGGGCGCTGCTGGCGCATTCCCGGCGGATCTTCGACGTCGGCTTCACGCAGTTGTCCGCCCGCCCGTTCCACCCCTTCTGGGAGATGGTCCGTCAAGTCCCGGCGCTCCTGCGGTTGCGCAACTACGAGACCGTCTGGCAGATGGTTTCGCGGCACCTGCGCGACCCGCGGTTGCGGCAGGCGTTCTCGATCCAGCCGCTGCTGGTCGGCGGCAATCCCTTTGACACCACCAGCATCTACGGACTCATCCACTCCCTCGAGCGGGAGCACGGGGTGCACTTCGCGATGGGCGGCACGGGCGCCCTCGTGGCGGCGCTGCGCGGCCTGATGGAACGGCAGGGAATTCAACTCCGGCTCAATACGACGGTGCGCTCGATCGTGATCGAGGAGGGCGAGGCCCGGGGCGTCGAGTTGGAGGACGGCAGCCGGCTGAAGGCGGACCTGGTGGTTTCGAACGCCGACGCCGCCCATCTGCACGGCAGCATGATTCCGCCCGGAAAGCGCGCGCTGGCGAGCCGCCTGAAGCTGAAGGCCGCCCACTATTCGATGGGACTCTACGTCCTCTACTTCGGCACCCGGCGCGTCTATCCCGACGTCGCTCATCACACCATCTGGATGGGGGCGCGTTACCGGGAACTGCTGGAGGACATCTTCCATCGCCGCGTGCTGGCGGAGGATTTTTCCCTCTACCTGCACCGTCCAACAGCGACGGACCGCAGCTTCGCGCCCGAGGGCTGCGACAGCTTCTACGTCCTGTGTCCGGTGCCGAATCAGCAGGCCGGCATCGACTGGACGCGCGAGGAGCCGCGGTTGCGCGCGCGGATCATCGCCGCGCTCGACGACACGCTCCTGCCGGGGCTGAAGGAGACGATCACGGCGAAGTTCGCGCTGACCCCGGACGACTTCGCCCACGACCACCTCAGTCGCTTCGGGGCGGGGTTCTCGATCGCCCCGATCTTCCGCCAGTCGGCGTGGTTCCGCTTCCATAACCGCGCGGAGGGTATCCGGAATCTGTTTCTGGTCGGGGCCGGCACCCATCCTGGCGCGGGTGTGCCGGGAGTGCTCTGCTCGGCGAAGGTGATCGACGCCCTGATCCCAGCGGCCCGATGACCGCGGTCGAGACTCCCCTGCAGCGCGCTGAGCGCGTCCTCGCCGCGAAGGGACGGACCTTCCACTGGGCGAAGCGGCTCCTGGGCCGGCTTCATGGCGGGCGCGCGGCGCGGCTCTACTGTTTCTGTCGGTATCTCGATGACCTGGCCGACGAGGGAGACTCCCCCGGCGCGGCCGCGGAACGCCTTCAGGAAGCCGCCGAAGCGATCCGGTGCGGTCACGCGGAGGACCCCGTTCTCGCGGATGCGCTCGCCCTGATGCGCGAGTGCCGGATCGCGCCGGCGGTTCCCCTGGCCCTGATCGACGGCTTGCGGCAGGATCTCGGGGACGTGCGCCTGGCGACCGACGCGGAGTTGCTGCGCTACTGTTACCGCGTCGCGGGCACCGTTGGTCTGATGATGAGTGATGTCCTCGACGTGACCGACGCGGCCGCGGCGCCCTTCGCGATCGACCTCGGCATCGCCATGCAACTGACGAACATCTGCCGGGATGTCCGCGAGGATGCCCTCCGCGGTCGCTGCTACCTCCCGGCGACGCTGATTGGTCCGCTCTCGCTTTCCTCCCTCGCCGCGCCCGCGCCTGCCGAGCAGCCCGCGCTGCGCGCGGCGATTGCCGAGTTGCTCGCGCGGGCGGACCGCTACTACGCGAGCGGCGAGCGGGGCCTACCCTTCCTTCCCCTGCGGGCGCGTCACGGCATCCTCGTCGCGGCGCGGGCGTACCGCGGCATCGGAGAACGACTCCGCGCGCGGGGCTGCGACGCGTGGAGCGGCCGCGTGGTGGTCTCCGGGCTGGGCAAGTTCGGCGTGACCTGCCGGGCGGTCGCGGGCACCGCGTTCGATCCAGCCTTCCGCCGACGGCCGGCCGCGCACGAATCAGGCCTCCATGTCGCATTGCACGGACTGCCCCGGGTCGGGTGATGCCATGCTGACCCGCGCGGACCTCATCATCCTCGGCGGCGGTTGCGCCGGCCTGAGCCTTGCCATGCGGCTGGCGGGTTGGGGATTGGATTGTCCGCGGATCGCCCTCATTGAACGGCGGGTGGACTATGGTCACGATCGGACCTGGAGCTATTGGCGCACCCCCGGTGCCCGCCTGACGCACCTCGCAGGACGGGAGTGGACGGCGGTGGGCGTGACGGCGGCCGGACGGAAGGTCTCGGTCGACTGCCGTGAAATGCCGTACCAAGTGATTGCGTCGAGCGACTTCTACGCCGAGGCATGGCGGTGGATTCGGGCGAACCCCCGGATCGACTGTTTTCTCGGGGAGGAAGTCACGACGCCCCCGATGCGCGAGGCGGGCGAATGGCGGGTGGCGACCGCGCGCGGCGAGTGGCGTGGCGCGACGATCATCGACACCCGTCCGCCGACCAACGACTCGGCCGTGCCCCCTCGACTTTGGCAGTCCTTCAGCGGCGTGGAGGTGGAGTGTCCGGACGGTACCTTTGCGGACCACGAAGCCACGCTGATGGATTTTGAACCGGATAGCTCCGGGGCGATCTCCTTCCTGTATCTCCTCCCGTACAGCACGGGCCGCGCGTTGGTGGAGGCGACAATGTTCAGTCCGGAGAGGCGGAGCGCCGCCGAGATGCAGCCCCTGCTGGCGCGGGTTCTCGCGCGCGCGACGGCGGACCGCCCGTACCAACTCGGGCGCCACGAGCACCATGCGATTCCCATGGGCGGGGGCGAGGAGGCCTCCTCCCTCGGGGAGGGCCATGTGCGGGTGGGGCTCCACGCCGGGGCGGCGCGCGCCGCGACGGGCTACGCCTTCCAGCGGACCCAACGGTGGGCGGACGCGGCTGCGGACGCGGCGGCGCGCGGGCGGGCGATCCCGTCGATCGCCCGGGATCCGTGGATCATCCGCCGCATGGATTCCCTCTTCCTCCGCGTGCTGGCCCGCGCGCCCGAGCGTGCGCCCGGCCTGTTCCTCCGCCTGTTCGCTCGTCCCGACCCCCGACCGGTGCTGCGGTTTCTGAGTGACGAAGCCCGGCCGGCGGACTACCTGAAAGTGATGCGGTCCCTTCCCGCCGGACTCTTCCTGCGCGAGGCGCTGCGGGGATTTCTCCCATGACCCTGACCCGGATCCAAGGCCTGATCTTCAGCGCGCTCGCGGTGCTCGGGGTGGTGGCGACGGTGGTGCTCCCGCCGCTCAACCCGGCGACCGAAGTGCTCGTGGTCGGGTGTGCCATCGTGGTTCTTGGGGTCCCCCACGGTGCCCTCGACACCCTGTTCGCGCGGGAACTTTACGGGGTTCGGAGCTTGGGCGCGTGGCTGCGTTTCGGTCTGGTTTATCTCCTGCTGGCGGGCGCGGTGGTGGGCCTGTGGTTCATTTTCCCGCTCCTCTTCCTGATCGGATTCCTCGTGATCTCGATCGTGCACTTTTCGGGCGACCCCGAAGGCACGGTGCCGTGGCCGGTGCGGCTCATGCAGGGAGGGGTGATCATCTTCCTGCCCGTGCTGAATCACGCTTCGGAGGTGGAGCATCTCTTCGGCCTGCTGGTCGGGCCGGGGGCGGCCGGACTCCTCACGCCGTGGCTGGCCCATGCCGCCGCGCCTTGGGCGATCGGTGTAGGGACCTCGGTGCTGGTGCTCGCGTGGCGTCGATCCTGGGGCGCGCTGGAGTTGGGCAGCCTTGGCCTGCTCGCGTGGGTGGCGCCGCCGCTCGTGTCGTTCGCGATCTTTTTTTGCACGATGCACAGTACCCGGCACATGATTCGCTCCGCGCGCTTCTCTGGAGCATCCTCCGTGCGCTTCCTGCTCGCGGCGATGTTCGTTCCCCTGCTGCTCGTCGCGGCGGGGTCGATCGTGGCGTGGGTGCTCCTCCGCGACCAACCGGTGGACCAACGCGTGGTCCAGATCGTCTTCGTCGGACTCGCCGCCCTCACCGTGCCGCACATGGCACTCGTCGAGCGGGTCCGCCTTCGCGGATGGGTCTCCGGCACGCCTGCGAAAGGCGCCGGAGACACAGGGATGGCGGCGGGCGGCGACGGAGCGCCGGGCGATCCTACTTGAGGATCATTTCCTTCACCGTCTTGCCGGCCGGGATCATCGGCAGCACGTGCTCGGTGTAAGGGACGATGATGTCGAGGACGTACGGACCATCGTGGTCGAGCATTTCCTGGATCGCCTCCCGGAGCTCGGACTTGTGGATCACGCGGCGGCCCTTCACGCCGAAGCCCTCGGCGATCTTCACGAAATCGGGATAGAGACCGCTCGGGTTGTCGGGGCTGCCCACGTTCGACTGGTCGCCGAGGATCGTGTTGCCGCGAACGCTGCCGTAGAAGCGATCCTCCCACTGCACGACCATGCCCAGATGCTGGTTGTTCAGGATCATCGCCTTCGCGGCGATCTTCTCGATCTTCGCGGTGGCGAGTTCCTGCACGTTCATCACGAACGACCCGTCGCCGTCGATGTCGATCACCTGCTTGTCGGGGCAGGCGACCTTGGCACCCATCGCGGCCGGGTAGCCGTACCCCATCGCGCCGAGGCCGAGGGAGCTGATGTAGCGGCGGGGTTCGTCGAAGCGATAGAACTGGGCCGCCCACATCTGGTGCTGGCCGACGCCCGTCGTGATGATGGCATCGCCCTTGGTGAGTTCGTAAAGGGCCGCCACTGCCTCTTGCGGAAGGATGTGCGGGGTCTTGCCGAAGCCGGCGGAACTGTCGAATGGATGATCGCGCTTCCACGCCGCGATCTGGTCGTGCCACGCCTGGTTGTCGGGCGGCGTGAACTTGGCGGCCACCGCGAGCTTAACGAGGCGGGAGAGGGCGTACTTCACGTCGCTGACGATCGGCAGCAGGACGCGTTTGTTCTTGTTGTGCTCGGAGGCGTCGATGTCGAGGTGAATGATCTTCGCGCTGGTCGCGAACTTGTTCACGTCGCCGGTGATGCGGTCATCGAAGCGCGCGCCGAAGCAGAGCAGGAGGTCGGACTGGTCGACCGCCCAGTTGCCGTAGGCGGCGCCGTGCATGCCGAACCACTGCATCGAGAGCGGGTGGGTCTCGGGGAAGGAGCCCACGCCCATGAGCGTGGTGGCGACCGGCACATTGACCTTTTCGGCGAAGGCGCGGAGCTCCTGATGGGCTTCGGCGCTGATCAGGCCGCCGCCGGTGTAGAGCACCGGGCGCTTGGCCTCGCTGATCAGCTTGAGCACCTGCTTCAACTGCTCATCCGAGGCGTGATGAACCTCGTTGATGTAAGGATTCTTGAACTCGACGGAGCCCGGGTAGACCGGGCGGAAACGCGCCTGCTGGACATCCTTCGGGATGTCGATCACGACCGGCCCCGGGCGGCCGGTCCGGGCGAGATGGAAGGCCTCCTTGAAGATGCGCGGCAGGTCATGCACGTTCAGCACGAGGTAGGAGTGCTTCACGATCGGCAGCGTCATGCCGAAGAAGTCTGTCTCCTGAAACGCGCTCTTGCCGATGTACTTCGAGTAGACCTGGCCGGTGATCGCGACCAAGGGCGTCGAATCCATGTAGGCGTCGGCGATCGCGGAGACCAAGTTCGTGGCACCGGGGCCGCTGGTGGCCATGCACACGCCCACGCGGCCGCTGGCGCGGGCGTAGCCCTCCGCGGCGAACGAGCCGCCCTGCTCGTGGCGCGGGAGGATGACCCGCACCTGACCGGAGCGGGCGAGGGCCTGATGGAGCTCCTGGGAGGCACCGCCCGGGTAGGCGAAGATCGCGTCGACGCCCTCGCGGGTGAGGCACTCCACCACGCAGTCGGCGCCATTCATTTCGCGGCCGAGTTCAGGCTGGGGAAACGGGGAGGTGGTGGAGGTGTTCTTCATGGCGGGTGGCAGTGGACAAAGACGCGTGGAGACAACCCGGGCGGTCGCGGGGACGCAAGAGCGGAAAGCGGCCCCGTCCGGGCGGCAAAAGGCGCTCGTCACCCGAGCCTGGCTCGTGCTGTCTCCCCGTTCATGCGCTTCCTGTTCATCGGTGACATTGTCGGGCGGCCCGGCCGGGACGTGGTCCAGGCCCGGGTGGGGGACCTGCGGCGCGAGTGGGGGCTCGACTTCGTGATTGCCAATGCGGAAAACGCGGCGGCGGGGGCGGGGCTCACTGGCGCGATTGCCCGGACCCTGCTGGGAGCAGGGGTCGACGCCCTGACCCTCGGGGATCATGTGTGGGACCAGCGCGGCTTTGAGGAGGAAATCAAAGGCCTCGAGCGCGTCTGCCGCCCGGCCAATCTTCCCCGGTCATGTCCCGGCCGCGATCACCTGATCCTTGAGTCCGGTGGCTTTCGGCTTGCGATCGCCATCGTGCTGGGTCGGCAGTTCATGGGTCCCAAGGTCGACTGTCCCTTCCTCACGGCGGATGCGCTGCACCAGCGCACCGTCGGGGCCGGGAAGGCGGATGCCCTGTTTGTCGAAGTTCATGCCGAGGCCACCAGCGAGAAGCAGGCCCTCGGGTGGCATCTCGACGGGCGGGCGGTGGCGGTTCTGGGCACGCACACCCATGTCCCCACGGCAGACGCGGCGGTGCTGCCGGCGGGCACGGCGTTCTGCTGCGACGTCGGCATGACCGGGCCGTATGCGAGTGTGCTGGGGCGGGAGGTCGAGCCGGTGATCGGGCGATTCCTCGACGGGATGCCGCGGCGCTTCGAAGTCGCGACGGGTGACGTCCGGCTCAGCGGCGTGCGGGTGGACTATGATCCGGCGGCCCGTCGCTGCACGGCGTGCGCGTTGGTGACGGTGCGGATGTCATGACATGAAAAAGCCCCGCCGGCGACGGGGCTTGAGGAGCGAAGCGGAGAGGCTCCGGAATCAGAGGGCGGCGACGTAATTCTGCTCGGCGGCGTCCCAGTCAACGACGTTCCAGAAGGCGCCGATGTAGTCGGGGCGGCGGTTTTGGTAGTTCAGGTAGTACGCGTGCTCCCAGACATCGAGACCGATGACGGGTTTGCCTTCGATGCCGGCGACGGCCTTGCCCATGAGCGGGCTGTCTTGGTTGGCGGTGGAGCCGATCGCGAGTTTCTTGTCGCTGCCGACGACGAGCCAGGCCCAGCCGGAGCCAAAGCGGGTGGTGGCGGCCTTGGTGAAGTCAGCCTTGAAGGCGTCGAAGCTGCCGAAGGACGCGGTGATGGCCTCCGCGAGGCGACCCCTGGGGGCGCCGCCCTTGCCCGGACCGAGGATGGTCCAGAAGAAGGCGTGGTTGCTGTGGCCGCCCGCGTTGTTGCGGATCACGCCGCGGATCGCCTCCGGGACCTGGGACAGGTCGGCGATCAGGGCGTTGCAGGACAGCGCGGCGAGGGCGGCGTGGTCCTTGAGCGCGTTGTTCGCGTTGGTGATGTAAGCCTGATGATGCTTGGTGTGATGGATTTCCATCGTTCGCGCATCGATGTGGGGCGCGAGGGCGTCGTAGGCGTAGGGCAGGGGCGGGAGTTCGTAGGCCATGAGGATGAAGGAGAAAAAGCAGGGGAAGGATGTGCGAGTCTGGGAGCGGCGTCAACTGGGCAACCCGGGTTCCGCCGGATCGCCCCATCCGCCGGCGGATCGCTTCAGCCGGAAGAACGCCTGCAGCAGTTCCCGGCACTCCGCCTCCAACTCGCCGCCGGGGGTCAACTCCACGTGGTGGTTGATCCGCGGCAGGTCGTTGAGGTTGGTGGCTCCCCCGAGACATCCCATCTTGGGGTCGCGCACGGCGTAGCAGACCCGGCGGACCCGGGACATCAGCAGGGCTCCCGAGCACATGGGGCACGGTTCCTTGGTCACGTACACCGTGGCATCCTCCAGCCGCCAGTCGCCGATCGCAGCGGCGGCTTGGGTGATGGCCAGCACCTCGGCGTGGGCGGTGGGGTCCCGGGAAGACTCGACGGCGTTGTGAGCGGCGCCGATGACCTCCCCGCCGCGCTCGATCACGCAGCCGATCGGCACCTCGTCCTCGCGCCAGGCGTCGATTGCTTGGTTGAACGCGAGGCTCATGTAGAACGCGTCGTCGCGCACGAGCTGGGACGGAAACCGCTTGTCGAACGGGCAGGGGGGAGGGGGCGTGCTGGGAGCGGAGGGCATGGACAGCGGCTTTCCCGGCGCGGCGGGAAGAAAGCCTTGACTAAACCCGGAGGTCTGGACGATTCAAGGGTTCGTTCCCGCATGCCCTTTCCCCGCCATCCCGGTTTCCGCGCCTGAGCCCATGTCTGACGACAAATCGATTGAGGTCGAGGGCAAGATCATCGCGGTGCTTCCGGGCACGATGTTCAAGGTGCAACTGGCGAACGGGCATGTCGTGCTCGCGCACATTTCCGGCAAGCTGCGGAAGAACTTCATCAAGATCGCGGCGGGCGACAACGTGAAGATGGAGATGAGCCCGTACGATTTGGACAAGGCGCGGATTACGTACCGCATGAAGGATACGAATCCGGCGCCGGGTCCGCGCCGCCCGCAGCAGCGTCGGCGCTATTAGGCGCCGCGCGATGGCCGCCGCGCGGGCCCGCCTCGCTCATCCGGTGCTCCATGCGGCCTGACGATTCCAGCCGGGCGCCGGACGGTTTCGTTGATGAGGTGAACGACTTCATCGCGTTCCTCGACTTGGAGCGCGGTCTCTCCCGGCACACCAGTGCCGCCTACCGCCGGGATCTCGACCAGTGTGCGCGCTGGCTGACGGCCGCCCGGAAGCGCCACCGGTGGCGGGACGTGGAGGCGGATGATCTCGCCGGCTGGGTGCATGCCCTCAGCGATGCGGGGCAGGCGGCGGCGAGCGTGGCGCGGAAGCTGGCCGCGCTCCGGACGTTCTTCCGCCATCTGCTGCGGGAAAGAAAACGGGAGGACGACCCCTCGTCGCTCCTGCTGGGAGCGAGGCGGGCACGGCGGTTGCCGGGGACGCTGACGACCGCCGAGATCGAGCGCCTGATGGCCGCCCCGGTCGGCGGCGATGCTCTGGCCCTCCGCGACCGCGCGTTGCTGGAAGTCCTCTACTCGAGCGGGCTCCGGGTGTCGGAGCTGGCCGGGCTGACCGTCGCCAACCTCGATCTGGAGCAAGGTTTCCTGCGCGTGTTCGGCAAAGGGGCGAAGGAAAGGTTGGTGCCGCTGGGCCGCCGGGCGGCGGCGGCGCTGCGGCGCTACCTCGAGGCAGGTCGGCCCCGGCTGGTGCGCAGCGGCCGGACCGGCGACGTCGTGTTTCTCAGTGAGCGGGGCGGCCCGCTCTCGCGCGTCACCCTCTGGCTCCTCGTCCGCCGCCACGCGCAGCGGGCGGGCATAACCCGGCCCGTGAAGCCCCACATGCTGCGGCACTCGTTCGCGACCCACCTGCTCGCAGGGGGGGCCGACCTCCGCTCGATCCAGGAAATGCTCGGTCACGCCAACCTCGGCACCACGGAAATCTACACCGCCGTGGCTGCGAACCGTCTCGTTGACGAACACGCGCGCTTCCACCCCCGCGGACGAGCGCTGCGGGCCCGGAACCTCGGGACTCGAAAAACCCCTTGACCGCATTACGGATCGGCCCGTCATGAAGCGCTTTCAACTGCTTTGAACACTTCCGGCTCCGGCGCCCGCCGCTTCCTTTCTTCACCCGCACCGCGGATGCTCCGCCGGCGCGGCGGACGCTCCCGCACCGCGGCTACCTCGCACCATGAGTGATTCGATTCGCCACGAGTGCGGCATCGCGTTGATCCGGCTGCTCAAGCCGCTTTCGCACTACCAGGAAAAGTACGGCACGCCGCTCTGGGGTTTCTCCAAGTTGTTTCTTCTCATGGAGAAGCAGCACAACCGCGGTCAGGACGGCGCCGGGGTGGCCTGTGCGAAGCTGGACGTTCCCGCCGGCGAGCCCTACCTCTTCCGGGAGCGGCAGGTGAAGGCGAACCCGCTTGACCGGATCTTCAAGACGCTCCTGACGCAGTACAAGGAGAAGGTGGCGTCCGGCACGATTCACCCGGAGTTCCCGGAGACCGTGAAGCGGCATTTCGACTTTGGCGGTGAGGTCCTGATGGGGCATCTCCGCTACGGCACCAGCGGCGGCTACAATCTCAGCTCGTGTCACCCGTTCTTCCGCCGCTCGCCGTGGCCGACGCGGAATCTGGCTTTGGCGGGCAACTTCAACATGACGAACACCGCGGAACTGAACGCCGCGCTGATCGCCATGGGGCAGCATCCGATCTTCGCCACGGATACGCAGGCCCTGCTGGAGAAGATTGGCTTCTTCCTCGACGAGGAGCATGAGGACCTCTACCGGGCCCTGCGCGCCCGCGGGCTCGGTGGCGCCGAGATCTCCCGCGAAATCAGCGAGAACCTCGACCTTGCCCGCGTCATCACCCGGGCGGCCCGGAAGTGGGACGGTGGCTACGTGCTGGCGGGATTGGTGGGGAACGGCGACGCCTTCGTCGCTCGCGATCCCGCGGGCATCCGCCCGTGCTTCTACTTCCAGAACGACGAGGTCGTCGCCTTCGCCTCCGAGCGCGCGCCGCTCATGACCACCTTCGACTTGGCGCTCGAGCAGGTGCGTGAGGTCGAGCCCGGCCTCGTGGTCACGATCAAGCGGCGCGGGGACGTACGCTCGACGCGTTTCGCTGACGCGCTGCCGCGCGCGAGTTGCTCCTTCGAGCGCATCTACTTTTCGCGCGGGAACGACGTCGACATCTACCGGGAGCGCAAGGCGCTCGGGGCGCAACTGGCGCCGCAGGTGCTCGAGGCCGTGGGTCATGACTGGGACCGCACCGTCTTCAGCTTCGTCCCCAACACTGCGGAGACCGCTTACTACGGCCTGATGTCCGCCCTCCGGGAGAAGCGCCGCGATGAGGTCAAGGCGGCGATCCTTGAGGCCAGCCAGGCCGGGGCGTTGACGGAGGCGCTGCTCGACGAACTGATCCTGCGCAACTGGCCGCGTGGCGAGAAGGTGGTCAGCAAGGACGTCAAGATCCGCACCTTCATCGGCCAGGAGAGCTTCCGCAACCAGCTCGCCAGCCACGTCTACGACATCACGTACGGCTCGGTGCGACCGGACGACAATCTCGTCTGCGTCGACGACTCGATCGTCCGCGGCACCACGCTGCGCCGCTCGATTCTGCGGATCCTGACCCGCCTGCAGCCGCGCCGGATCGTCATCGTCTCAACCGCCCCGCAGATCCGATATCCGGACTGCTACGGGATCGACATGTCTGAGCTCGGCAAGTTCATCGCCTTCGAGGCCGCGATTTCGCTCATCAAGGAGCGGGGCATGAACGACCTGCTGGAGGAGACCTACCGGGCCTGCCGCGCCGAGGTGGAGCGTCCTGCCGACGCGGCGCTCGAGAACCGGGTTCGGGGCATCTACGCTCCCTTCTCGGATGACGAGATCGCGGCGCGCATCACCGAGTTGGTCCGTCCCAAGGACACGGAGTGGAAGGGGGAGATCCGGATCCTGTTCCAGACGATCGGCAACCTGCACGCCGCCGTGCCGGGCAGTGCGGGGGACTGGTACTTCACCGGCAACTACCCGACCCCCGGTGGCTACCGGGTGGTGAATCAGGCCTACGTGAATTATTACGAGCGCAACGTGGGGCGGTCCTATTGATGAGCTTGAACTACGAGTCCTCCGGCGTGAGTTACGACCAACTCGACGCCTTCAAGCGGGCCTGTCAGCGGGCCGCGCGCTCGACCGCCGGTGCGCTCGCCGCGCACGGGTATGAGGAGCCGGCCTCCGTCCGCGGCGAGAGCGCTTACCTCTTGGAAGGCCCGGACCATTTTCTCGCGCATGTCGAGGAGGGGCTCGGCACGAAGAACCTCGTTGCCGATGCGTTCCGTCGCGAGGGCGGGCGGTGCTGCTACCGCGAGATCGCGATCGATACGGTGGCGACGATCGTCAATGATCTGATCACCTGCGGCGCGTTGCCGGTCTCCGTCGCCATGCATGCCGCAGTGGGGGATTCCGGATGGTTCGCGGATGCAGAGCGGATGGCGTTGCTCGTGGAGGGGTTCGCCGAGGGGTGCCGCCAGTCCGGCGCCGTCTGGGGCGGCGGCGAGACGCCGACGCTCAAGGGCGTGGTCAATCCCGACACGATCGTGCTCGCCGGATCCGCGGTGGGCCGCATCGCCCCGAAGTCGGACCGCATTTCCGGTGCGGTGCGCGAGGGCGACGCGATTGTGTTCCTCGCCTCGTCGGGCGTGCAGACCAACGGGCTCTCGCTGTGCCGGCTCATCGCCGAGCGACTGCCCAAAGGCTACCACACGCCCATCGCGCACGGCGATCCCCGCACCTACGGTGAAGCCCTGCTCGCGCCGTCGGTGATCTACGTGCGGTTCGTGCGTCTTTGTCTCGAGCGGGGCCTGCCGCTGCACTACCTCGCCCACGTCACCGGGCATGGTTGGCGCAAGCTGATGCGCGCCGAGGAGCCCTTCGTCTACGAGATCCATACGCCGCGGGAAATCCCGGCCCTGTTCCAGTTCATCATGGAGGCGGGTCCGGTCTCGTTGCGTGAGGCCTACGCCACCTTCAACATGGGCGTTGGCTTCGCGGCCTACGTGCCGGCGGCGGCGGCCGCCGCCGTCGTGATGGCGGCGCAGGAGGCGGGCCACGATGCGTGGATCGCGGGCGAGGTGCGTCGCGACGGGGCACGCAAGGCGGTGACCGTCCCGCCCCTCGGCCTCGCGTTCGAGGGCGACACGTTGCAGGTGCGCTAGGCTAGCGGCGCCCGCGGAAGCGGCCGCGGACTCCAGGGTGGGCGGCGCCCGGACCACCGCGACCCACTCCGCCCCCCGAGCTGGAGCCTCCGCCTGAACCGAATCCGGCCCCGGGGCCGGATCCGCCGCCGGCTTGGTGGGAACCTCCGGACCCCGCGTGGCCGCTGGGTGCGCCCGAGGGGCCGGGCGGGCGCCGCCCGCCGCCGGGGCGCTGGCCGTGCGAAGAACCGGGGCGCCCGCCGCGCTGCCGGCCCCCGCCGCCGCCGCCGGGGCGCTGCGTGTCGATCACCGGAGCTCCGCCGCCGAGGTAGGGGAAGCCGTCGAGGGAAAGCTGCGGGATGCGCTGACCAATGAACCGCTCGATGTCGCGCACGTCGCCGGCGTTGTCCGGCTCGGCCAGCGTGAAGGCATCGCCCACGGCCATCGCCCGACCGGTCCGGCCGATGCGGTGCACGTAGTCCTCCGGGTTCTCCGGGACGTCGTAGTTGATCACGTGCGAGACACCCGCGACATCGATGCCGCGGGCGGCGATGTCGGTCGCGACCATGATCTCGTAGCGCCCGGCCTTGAAGCCGGCCAGGGCCTCGATCCGCTGGTTCTGCGACCGGTTCGCGTGGAGAACGGCCACGGAATGGTTCGCCGCCTTCAGTTTGCGCGCAATGCGGTCTGCGCCGTGCTTCGTGCGGGAGAAGATGATCACGCTCTGGAAATCCGTGCGCTCAAGCAGCGCGAGGAGGAGGTCGAACTTCTGCTCGAAGCGGACCGGATAGAGCGCGTGCTTCACGGATTCGTTGACGGAGCGGGCGACGCCGATCTCGACGCGGGCGGGATCGCGCAGGGCGAACCGGGCCACGGCCTCGATCTCCGGCGGCACCGTCGCGGAGAAGAACAGCGTCTGCCGCTGCTTGGGGCACATCTCGACGATGCGTTTCACGTCGTGGATGAAGCCCATGTCGAGCATGCGGTCGACCTCGTCGAGGATCAACACCTCGACCGCGTCCAGCCGCAGCGTGCGCTCCTGCAGGAAATCGAGGAGGCGGCCCACGGTGGCGACGACGATGTCGGCGCCCGCACGGAGGTCGCTGCGCTGGCGGCCGTAGCCGACGCCGCCGTGCAGCACGGTCGCGCGCAGGTCGGTGAACCGGCCGAGGTCGCGGAACGACGTCTCCACCTGCGCGGCGAGTTCGCGCGTCGGTTCCAGCACGAGGACACGCGGGGCGCCGGCCTTGTGGGGGCCGAGGCGGTTGAGCACGGGGAGGGCGAAGGCCGCGGTCTTGCCCGTGCCGGTTTGGGCGGAGGCGATCAGGTCGCGGCCCGACAGCACAATCGGGATCGCGCGAAGTTGGATCGGCGTGGGATCGGCGTAGCCCATCGCCTGGGCACCACGGACGAGACTGGAATGCAGACCAAGCTGCGAGAACGGCATCCCCGCAGTGCGGAGCAATCCCGCGCAAAGGCGAGACAAAGCGCACGCGGGAATCCGGTCGCGCGGCGATTGCGCTCGTCCCGGCCCAGTTCCCGCGCACCCTCAACGCATGGAAAAGCGGCCTTTCTCCGAACTCGGGATCAGCCCCGAACTTCTGCGTGCAGTCGACAAGCTCGGCTTCGAGGAGGCTTCGCCCATCCAGACGGCGGTGATTCCGGTCGCCTTGACCGGCCGGGATCTCGTTGGCCAGTCCGCGACCGGATCCGGCAAGACCGCCGCCTTCGGGCTGCCCGCGATTTCCTGCGTCGATGTGCACCGCAAGGAGGTGCAGGTCCTCGTGCTCTGCCCGACGCGTGAGCTCGCCGTGCAGGTGGCCGAGGAAATCGGCCGCCTCGCCGCCTTCTCGCGCGGTCTGCACGCTGTTCCGATCTACGGCGGTCAGTCGTACGAGCGGCAGTTCCGTGCGCTTGCCGCCGGCGTGCAGGTCGTGATCGGTACTCCCGGCCGCATCCTCGACCATCTGGAGCGCGGGACCCTGCACCTCGACGCCGTGCGGATGGTGGTGCTCGACGAGGCCGACCGCATGCTCGACATGGGATTCCGCGAGGACATGGAGACCATCCTTTCCCGCGTGCCGGCCGGTCGGCAGCGGCTCTTCTTTTCCGCGACGATGCCGCCGGCGATCCGCGGGCTCATCACCCGGTTCGCCGCGGACCCCGCGTGGATCAAGATCGAGGCGCACGCGCGCAACGCCCCCGCCGTCGACCAGGTCTACTTCGAGGTCGACCGGCGCTCCAAGATCGACGTCCTGACCCGCGTCATCGATCTCTACGACTTCCGCTACGGAATCATTTTCTGCAGCACCAAGGTGATGGTCGATGAACTCGACGAGCACCTGCATGCCCGCGGGTACGCCTGTGACCGGCTGCACGGTGACCTGAGCCAGGCCCAGCGGGACCGGGTGATGGACAAGTTCCGCCGCCGCGCGTTCGAATTCCTCGTCGCGACGGACGTCGCTGCGCGCGGCCTCGACGTCGATGAACTTGAAGTGGTGTTCAACTTCGATCTGCCGAACGACGCCGAGGACTACACGCACCGCATCGGGCGGACCGGGCGGGCGGGGCACGCGGGCAAGGCGTTCACCTTCGTCTCGGGCCGTGAGCTGTGGAAGCTGCAGGGCATGATGCGCTTCGCGGGGCTCAAGATCCGCCGCGCTCCCATTCCGTCGCTGGATCAGGTGGAGGAGGCGAGGGCGAGCGTGCTCTTCGAGAAGGTCCGGTCGCTGCTGGCGCAGGGGACGTTCCGCCGCAGCGATGCGCTCGTCGAGCGCTGGATGGAGGAGGGCTTTACCAGCACCGATATCTGCTCCGCCCTCGTCGCCCTGCTGCAGGGCGGCGATCCGGCGGTGTCTGCCGAAACCGCCGCGAAGCCGTCGTGGGGCGGGACCCCGGCGGCGCGGGGTGCGAGTGCGGAGCCGGCGGGGGAGCGTTCCAGCCCGCCGAACCCGGCCCCTCGGCGGGAGATTGGGGAGGCTGCACCCCGTCCGGAGACGCCGAGCCGCGCTGGCCCGGACGCCGAGCCCCGTCGGGTGGAGCGGGACGCTCCGGCGGAGACGTCCGAGCGACCGAAGCGACCGGCGAAGGCCACCGCGACGGAGCGGACGGTGGGTGGCGCGCCCGCGGAACGGGAGCGTTCGTCGGCGGAGCGGGAGCGTTCGTCGGCTGACTGGGACCGCCCCCCGGCGCGGGCGCGGACCGGTCACGAGGCGGGTTTCACGACGCTGTTCCTCAATGTCGGCCGCAAGAACCTCATCCAGCCCGGCGACGTGGTCGGCAAGATCGCCGGCGTCACCCGTCTGCCCGCCAAGGTCGTCGGCGGCATCGACATCCGGCAGCGTCACACGCTGGTGGACGTCGCCACCGAGCACGCCGTGTTCATCGTCGAGAAGTTGCGCGGCGTCCGCGTCAAGGGTCAGGCGCTGCAACCCGCCATCGCGACCGCGGCGCACGAGGCTCAGGATCCGGAGTAGGCGCGCGAGCTTGCAGGAACCACGCGGCCTCGTGGCGCAGGACGCGATCTCCCAAGCCGGTACGTGAATCTTCAGCGCGGTGCGCGGGACAGGATTGCGTCGTCACCGGCTGGGACTGAGCGTGTGGGCTCGGACGCAACGCGCGGCGCCTGCACGCGTCCCGCGGAAGCCGCGCTATGCGCGCAGAACCCGGTACCGGGCGAGCAGCGTGCTGCTCGCCTCCAAGGGACGGCACTCGATCAGTTGCAGCCGCGCGTCAGCGAGGCCATCCACCAGCGGCGTGCCGCGGCCGAAGAGGCGGGGCTCCAGCGTCAATTCAAGGCCGTCGACCAGTCCACGGGCGAGGAAGAGCTGATGGATCTGGGCTCCGCCGAGCAGGGCGCAGCTCCGGTGTCCGAGCGAGCGCAGGCGCGCGACCAAGGCCTCGACGGGCTCCGCCGTGAATTCCAGACACCCCGGGACCGCGTCGCCCGCGAACCGCTCCGGCGCGCGGGTCAGCACCACCCGGCGACGCGCCAGCGTCAGGCGGTCGCGGATGAAGGCGCGCGATACCCGATATGTCTCTCCGCCCATGATCGACGCGTCATGGCGTTGCAGCGCCGCGGCGAAGTGGCGCTGGTCCTCGGACGAAGTAAAGGCCGTCCCCGGCTCGGCATGGCGGGTGATGAAACCGTCGAGGGACTGGGCGGCGATCAGCGTGATCTCCATGGCGGGAGGGTGGCGGACCCCGACGCGGCGGCAATGGCCATCTCGCGCCGCCCGGGGTGACCTGCAGGCTTGCGGGCGGGGCGGGAGGCGGCCAGCCTCCGGCTGTCACCCGATGAAGAAAGCCCTGATCACCGGCATCACGGGCCAGGACGGTTCGTACCTGGCGGAGCTGCTGCTGTCCAAGGGTTACGAGGTGCATGGCGTCATTCGCCGCGCCTCGACCTTCAACACGGCGCGGATCGAGCACCTGTACCGCGACCCGCATGTCAACGGGGTACGGCTCTTCCTGCACTACGGCGACCTCGCTGACTCGGTGCAGATGGTCAAGTTGCTGTACGAGCTGCAGCCCGATGAGGTGTACAACCTCGGGGCGCAGTCGCACGTCCGCGTGTCCTTCGACATTCCGGAGTACACGGGTGACGTCGACGGTCTCGGCGTGCAGCGGATCCTTGAGGCCATCCGGGAGGCGGGCCTCGTGCGCAAAGTCCGCTTCTACCAGGCCTCCTCGTCCGAGATGTTTGGCAAGGTGCAGGAAGTTCCGCAGACGGAGCGGACGCCCTTCTGGCCGCGCTCGCCCTATGGGTGTGCCAAGGTGTACGCGCACTGGCTCACCGTGAACTACCGCGAAAGCTACGGTTTGCACGCGAGCAGCGGCATTCTCTTCAACCACGAAAGCGCGCGCCGCGGCGAAACCTTCGTCACGCGAAAGATCACCCGGGCGGCCACGCGCATCAAGGTCGGCCTGCAGGACGCGCTCTACCTCGGCAACCTCGAGGCGCGGCGCGACTGGGGCTACGCGAAGGAGTACGTCGAAGTCATGTGGCGGATGCTGCAACAGGAGACGCCGGACGACTACGTCGTCGCGACGAACGCGACCCACAGCGTTCGCGAATTCTGTGTGGAGGCGTTTTCGCTCCTCGGGCTGGACTGGGAGCGCCACGTGCGGCACGACGCACGGTACGAGCGGCCGGCGGAGGTTGACCTGCTGATCGGGGACCCGGCCAAGGCGCGGGAGCGCCTCGGCTGGGAGCCGCGGGTGCGCTTCAAGGAGTTGGTGCGGCTGATGGTGGAGGCCGACTTGGAACTGGCGAAGCGGGAGGCGCAGATCGCGCGCCTGCCGCCCCCCTGAGCGCATGGCGGCCCCGGGGCATCTGCCGACGAGCGAGCGTTCCGACACCCCGCTGGGGCGCGTGTTCGTCGCCGGGCACACCGGCATGGTCGGAGCGGCGTTCGTCCGCCGCCTGGAGCGCGAGCCCGACGCCGACGTGGTGGTCCGTTCCCGGCGCGAGGGCCTCGACCTGACGGACCGCGTTGCCGTGGATCGTTTTCTCTCGGACGTCCGGCCCCGGACCGTGATCGTGGCGGCGGCGCGGGTGGGTGGGATTCATGCGAACGCGACGCGACCGGAGGAGTTCCTGCGGGAGAATCTCGCGATCGCCCTGAACCTGATTGACGGTGCGCGGCGCGCCGGGGTGCCCCGGCTGCTCTTCCTCGGCAGTTCGTGCATCTATCCCCGGCTGGCGCCGCAGCCGATGGCGGAGGAGGCCCTGCTGACCGGACCGCTCGAGCCGACGAATGAAGCCTATGCGATCGCGAAGATCGCGGGCCTCAAGCTGGCGCAGGCCTGTCGCCGGCAGCACGGACTCGCGTATCACTCGGTGATGCCGACGAACCTCTACGGCCCCGGCGACAACTACCACGCGGAGGACTCGCACGTGCTGCCCGGCCTGATCCGGCGCTTCGACGAGGCGGCGCGGGCGGGTGCCGCCGAAGTGAGCGCGTGGGGCACGGGGGCGCCGCGGCGGGAGTTTCTCCATGTGGACGACCTGGCGGACGCCGGTGTGTTTCTGCTGCGCCGGGCGGATCCCCCGGACTGGGTGAACGTGGGCAGCGGGGTGGATCTGACGATCCGGGAGTTGACGGAGCGCGTGGCGGCGGCGGTCGGCTACCGCGGCCGCATTGTCTGGGACACCGCGCGTCCGGACGGGGCGCCGCGGAAGCTCCTCGACGTCTCGCTCCTGACGCGGCTCGGCTGGCGGGCGCGCATTCCCCTTGAGCAAGGCCTGCCGGAAACCGTCGTCGCCTACCGCCGCGAACGCGCGGCCGGAACCTGGCGGCACTGACCCGTCCCTCAAGCCACGGAGGGTCAGGCTTTGTCCTTTGCTCTCGACCTCGGCGTCCGGTCGCTGGCCGCTAGTTGGCTGGTCGTCGCAGACAGCGCGACGGCCGAGATCAAAGCCGAGTCCAGCCCCGCGACGTTCCGCGCGGGCGTGCGCCCGCCCCGGATGCACTTCAACCATCCGTCAGCGGCCGCGCAGGCCCGTGACAAGGTAGTAGCGGCTGCGGGAGCTGTTGTAGGTGTGGAGCGTGCAGACCGGCAGATCGGGAAAGGTGCTCGGATAGTCCGCCACGAGCTTGGCCGCAAACCGGGTCTCCAGCAGACTCAGGTTGAATGCCGTCCACTCATCGCCGTAGTCGGTCACCCTGAGCAGGAGCGACTGACCGCCGGCCCCGAGATCCTTCGCGACGGCGAGCAGTGGACCGTCGTTGAGCAGCCCCACCTCCCGCCACTCGGCCTCGGGATGTCGATCACGCAGCTCCGCCTCGAACGCGGCGAGCCGCCTCGCCCCGATTCCGGAATACTCGACGGAGACGAGCGGCCACGTGTACCGGATCGCTGGCGGAGTCAGGAGAAGCAGGCCGAGCCCGAGCCCGGCCAATCGCCCCAACCGCCCCCATCGGCCTTCCGCGTAACGTGAGGCCCACGCAACCGCCTCCATCGTCCCCAAGGCCACGAGGATGAAGAAGAGCGGCAGCACATGACTCACGTTGCGTTCGAAGAAGACTTCGCGCGTGGCGAAGTACCCGGCGAACGAGGCCACCGGCCCCGCCAGCAGCACCAGCGTGGCCCACCGGCGTTGCCGCGCCAGGGTGACGATGCCCAGTACTCCGCCCAGCAGTCCCGCCCAGCCGATCGTCTCCGCATAGTATCCCCCCATGAAATCCGCGACCATCCCGCCGTCGAGGTGACTGTGGGGTGGATGCGCCCCGGAGTACTGTTTCATGAGCTGCGAAACTCCATGGAGGAACACGTCCGGTCGGGTGAGCGCTCCCGGCACGCCGCACGCGAAACCCGCAAGCATGGCCGGGAGCGCCGTGGCTCCCCCGGCCACGCGGCGCCGGACGCTCTCCGCCGCCGCGAGCAACGGCACGCCCGGCAGCCACGCGAGAAGCAGCAGCGAGACCTTGCAGGCCACGAGCAGGCGGAGCAGGAACGCCCCGCCCGCGACCGCGGCGAATCGCAGCCGCCTGGCTGGCCAGCAGAGCGCCACCGCGGCTACCGTGAGCGCGGTGACGAACGCATCGGGGCGCGAGTAGTGCGCGTCCTGCACGAGCTGAACCGAGACCGCCGTGAGTCTACCCGCGAGGAGGGCCACGCCGTTCCCGCCCGCCCGCCGGGCCAGCGCGAGTGTCAGTCCCAGCGCCCCCGTCGCCATCAGGACCGAGAAGAGCCGGTAGACCCAGAACCCGCCCTCCCGCCCGCGGAACTCCTCCGTCCCGGGGACCCACTTGACGAAGCGGTAGAAGAAGTAGGTCGCATACAGGTGCGACGAGAAGTTGTATTGATCGTCGCGAAACTCGGTCGGCAGGTTCGCTGCCTTGGCCCAGTTCGTGTCCCAGTCTCCCGAGCGCCGCATGTGTCCGACCACCTCGGTGGTGATGGACTCGTCGGGGTGACTATATCCCTCCCAGTAATACGCGACCCGCAGCCCGAAACCGAGCAGGAGCACGGCGGCGGCCGCCAGCCACCACGCCCGTCCACCGCGCGGGCCGGAGGCCGGCTCTCGGGTGGTCGATCCTGTCTGCACGCCGTCAGCCCCGTGCCCTCCGCAGGGCGAGGTTGAGAAACCCATCCGTGGCGTGCCCGATCCGATCCTGCGCCACGGTCCCGAACGACTGCCGCGTCGGCGTCGCCATGGCCTCCCGTCCCGCCTCCGAGCGAAGCGTTGCACCCTGCTGCCGCACGGGGCGCGTGCCACGTGTGCCGGTTTGCCGGGAGACCCATATGCCACGCTGGCGTACCCGCTTCGCCCCACCGTGTCCAGCCCGCCGCTGGCGGCTTGGCCGATGTACGTCACCGCGGACCGCGTTGATCCGTCGGTGGGGTGGACGACCGACGCTGCTCGCTCCTCCGCGCCCGTTTCCGGGGGTGGGAGACCGGCTGGGCGGGCCCGCTCGGCGGGGAAGGTGGACCGTTTGGGGCGGGGCAATGTGGGCTGCGGGCTTTACGCGGCGGCGGAAAGGGATTGGCTGGAGCGCATGAGTGCGACGACGGTGATGCTGGTGGTGGGAGCGTTGATGCTGCTGCATCTTGCCGGGGACCTGTGGCTGGAGTGGTTGAACCGGCGCGAGATCCGGCGGGCGGCGGGGTCGCCGCCGCCGGCGGCCCTGGCGATCATGGACGCCCCGACCTTCCGGCGGTCGGGCGAGTACGCCCTCGCGCACCAGCGGCTGGATGTGCTGGAGAGTCTGTTTGAGACGGGCGTGCTGGCGCTGGTGCTTTTCGGGGGAGTCCTGCCCCTGCTGTTTGCGCACGTCGCCGTGCTGGCTCCCGGGGCGCCGAAGTGGGATGACGCCCTGTTCATCCTTGCTGCCGGGCTGTTGCTGGCGTTGCCCGGCGTGCCCTTCGAATGGTGGTCGCAGTTCCGGGTGGAGCAGCGGTTCGGCTTCAACAAGAGCACCCCTGGCCTGTGGGTGGCCGACAAGCTCAAGGGCCTCGCGCTCACGGTGGTGATCGGCTTCCCGATTCTCTGGCTGGTGCTCTCGCTGGTGCGCTGGGTGGGGGAATTCTGGTGGATCTGGGCGTTCGCGGCGCTGTTCGCCTTCCAACTGCTCCTGCTGGTCGGCTATCCGAAGTTCATTCTCCCGCTCTTCAACCGACTCACGCCGCTGCCGGAGGGCGAACTGCGCACCCGGCTGCTGGCGCTTTCCGAGCGCACGGGATTCCGGGCGTCGACGATCGAAGTCATCGACGGTTCGAAGCGCTCGGCCCACTCGAACGCCTTCTTCACCGGGTTTGGCCGCTTCCGGCGCATCGTGCTCTACGACACGCTGATCGCCCAGTTGACGGCGGAGGAGCTGGAGGCCGTTCTGGCCCATGAGGTGGGGCATTATCGACGCGGACACATTCCCCAGCGCCTGGCGATTTCGGCGCTCACGCAGTTCGGCGGCCTCTGGATTGTGGCCAGCCTCGCGGCCAGCGACTGGTTCAACCCGGCCTTCGGTTTCCCGGCGGGCGAGATCGCTCCGGCCTTTCTCCTGTTTTCCCTGCTCAGTGGCCCGGTGGCCTTCTGGTGCTCGCCGATCTCCAACCGCCTGTTCCGCGCCCAGGAGTATGAGGCGGACGCGTTCGCCCGCGATGCCACCCAGGGCCCGGCACCGTTGGTGTCGGCGCTGCGGAAGCTCGCGGAGAAGAACCTCTCCAACCTCACGCCGCATCCGTGGTACAGCGGGTTCCACTATTCGCATCCCACCCTGGTCGAGCGCGAACGGGCCCTGCTGAAGACGGCGTGATCGGTCGGGCGCGGCGAAGCGGCATCACGTCCGCCGCCGTCGCTGGCGCCCGGCGGTCCGGAGTCTCAGCAACGGGCTCCGTGACGCTGGGGCGACGGGGCCTCGCGGCGATCCTCGGCCTCGCGCTGGTCGGCGGACTGTGGTCCGCGCCCGTGCCGGCGGGCACCCGGCCGCCGTGGGTGATCGCCACCTACAACGTCGGCAACTACACCCTGGCCGACCGGCGGGTCGAGGGCACCTTCCGTCGCTCCTACCCGAAGCCCGAACTCGAAAAATCGGCCCTCCGCGCCGTCATCGCGCGGCTGGATGCCGACGTGTTGATCCTGCAGGAGATCGGCGGCGAGGACTTCCTCGCGGAGCTGCGCCGCGACCTGCGATCCGACGGAGTGCGGTACGCTCACGGCGGCGTCGTGGCTGCGGCGGACCCCGACCGGCGGCTGGCATGGCTGTCGCGGCGCGCGCCCCGCGAGGTCCGGGCGCACACCGACCTCCGCAGTCTCCATGCGGGCAGGAGTGAGCCGGTGCGCCGCGGGTTGCTGGAACTGCGCTGGGTCGACGGCGCGGGGGAGTTGATCGTGTTTGGACTTCACCTCAAGAGCCGCGTCGCCCGTGAGGACGACGATCCCGGATCGGCCGGCCTGCGCCTGCGGGAGGCCGAGGCGATTCGCCGCCGCGTGCTGGAGCGGGTGCCGGACCTCGAAACCGGCTGCGTGGTCGTCGCGGGTGACTTCAACGACGCCCGCAGCAGTCCGGTGCTCGCCCGCTTCCGTGAGCAGGGGCCACGCCGCCTGTTCCAGATCGTGGACGCCGCGGATTCGCGCGGCGAACGGTGGACTCACCGCTTCGCGCGCGACGACGTGTATTCACGGGTCGACTACATCCTCGTGTCCGAAGCCCTGCTCCGCATTCCCGGGACGATGCAGGCCACGGTGCTGGACGGCCCGGACGTCGCGCAGGCCAGCGATCACCGGCCTGTGCGATGGGAGTGGGTGCGGGAGTGAGGCCGTCCCCGGGACCTCACTTGACCGTCACGGGGACGGTCACTTCACCCTCGCCGTAGCCCTTGAGGAAGAGGCTTCCCGAGCCCGGGCGACCCCCCTGCACGTTGATCGTGACGGTGGTTTGACCGGCCGGGATGATCACCTCGGGCATGATGACACTTTCCGGGACGTCGGTGGTCACGTCGAGCAGGAGACCGCCGACGGGGGCGACGTTCGGGATGGTGAAGGTGAGCGGCCGCGTTTCCCGCGGGCGGAGGGTGAGGGAGCCAGGGGAGACGCTGACGGAACCCCCGTCCACGCGGAACGTGCCGACCGGCGAACCGGCGGCGCCGCCGAGGGAGACGCGGTAGGTCTTGTTCGGCGCGACGGGCGGGACGAAGAAACCGAGGGAGTTCGGGGACTCGAACACGGTGCGGGCGGGGGAGTCGTCGAGGAACACGACATCGGTCGGGGTGAAGCCGCGGCCGAGGATGCTCACCTTGGCGCCCACCGGGGCGCGATTGACCTCGAGGGACAGGACGTAGCGACCGACGACCCCGAGGGTGCGGACGCCGGTGTAGGCCTCGCGGGAGGCGACGACACCGTTGTTCTCGACCTGGTAGGTGACGAGGAAGTAGTAGGCGATCTGCGAGCGGCCGGACGGAAGCGGGAAATCGTACTCGTAGATGTCCTGCCCCAGTGAACTCGGCTGCATTTCGAAGTTCTTGCCGTCGATGATCAGCCGCGCCACGAGACTGCCCGGGACGACGGCTGACGTCTTCGGCGAGATGCGGGCCGAGACGGTGTAGATCTGGGACGGATTCTCGGCGAGGGATGAAGGCGTGAGGTCGTTGATCTTGACCTCTTCGCAGCCGGTGAGGACGAGCAGCCCGAAGGCGGCGCCGAGCAGGAGGAAGAATCGTCTCGCGTGGGAGATGCGGCTGTTGTGCATTGGCAAGGAAGAGGGGAAAACCGAGTGGGAAACGAACACAAACCGTCAGCAATGGCAACGCACGAGTTCATTCCGAACGGGGTGGTCGCGCCGCGTCGGACCGGCCTCTACGTGCACGTGCCGTTCTGCTCGAGCACCTGTGACTTCTGCGCCTTTTACCAAGTGCGGCCCGATGCCGGGAAGATCGCGCAGTACCTCGCGGGCGTGGAGGAGGAGGCGGCGCTGGTTGATTGGTCGGGGCGCGCGGTGGAGACGGTGTTTTGGGGCGGCGGCACGCCCGGCCTCCTGTCGCCCGGGCAACTGGAGCGCCTCGGGACGGCGGTGCGCCGACTTCCGCTGGCGGCGGCGGCGGAGTGGACGGTCGAGCTCGCCCCGGCATCGGTGACCCCGGCCCGCCTCCGCGTCCTCCGGGACCTGGGCGTGAACCGGGTGTCGATCGGGGTGCAGAGCCTGCGTCCCGACTTGCTGGACGGGCTGGGGCGGCAGCACACCCGGGAGCAGGCGCTGCAGGCGTACGAACGCGTGCGCGCCGTCGGCTTCGCCAGTGTGAATGTGGACCTCATGTTCGCGCTTCCCGGGCAGGAAGAGGCGGACTGGCTGGGGGACCTTGACGAAGTCATCGCCCTGGGGCCGGATCACCTGTCGACCTATTGCCTGACCTTCGAAGAGGACACGGCCCTGTGGGTGCGGCTGGCGCAGGGCAAGGTGCGGCTCGACCCGGATCGGGAGGCGCGGTTGTACGAGGCCACGTGGGCGCATTTGGCCGCCGCTGGGTACGCTCAGTATGAGGTTTCGAATTTCGCCCGACCCGGTCACCGGTGCCGCCACAACCTAGCCACGTGGGAGATGGGTGAGTGGGTGGGCTTGGGGCCGGCGGCCGCGTCGCAGCAGGATCGCTGGCGGGGGCGCAACCCGGCGGATCTCGCGCGCTGGGCGGACGATGTGCGGGCGGGACGCCGGGCGTCGGAGGAACGCGAGGAGCTCTCCGCGGCGCAGTTGCTGGAAGATTGCCTGATCTTCGGACTGCGCATGAACGCCGGGGTGTCGCTGGAGGGCTTGCAGCGGCGCTTTGAGCCGGAACTGGCGGCGGAGGGCCGCGGCGACGCACTGTGGCGGGAAGTGAACTCCCGGCTGGAGCGGCTGGAGATCGAGGGCTTGATCGGGAGCGATGGTGGGCGCCTACGCCTGACCGACCGGGGACGCCTGCTCGCGGACGCGGTGGGCGAGGAGTGGCTGGGACTGGCCGGGGACCCATTCCAGGAGCCGGCGTCGTCAGCGACGGCGGTGGGGGCGGATCAACCATGATCTGGCGGTGGCTGCTCGGACTTGCGCTCCTCGCGGTGGCGAGGGCGGACAATCTCCCGTTGACGTGGCCGACGCCGAATCCCGCGTGGGCGGAGCGTCGGCCTCTGGAAAGCTACGTGCAGCCGACGGCGTCGGCGGAGATTGCATCCGGACTCTTCGGAGGCACGCGCAGCGGCGGCCGGCAATTCCATGAAGGCTTGGACCTGAAGCCGATCGGCCGGGACAAGCGAGGGGAAGCGACGGATCCGATCTTTGCGGTGATGGACGGCGTGGTGCGGCACCTCGCTCCGGCGCCGGGATCGGGCGGCTATGGACGTTACGTCGTCCTTGAGCATCCGGCGGCGAAGCCGGCGGTCTACTCGCTTTACGCGCACCTCGGGGCGATCGATCCCGCGCTCCGGCTGGGGGCGGTGGTGAAGCGTGGCCAGACGATTGGCACGATGGGCCGGTCGGCCGGCGGGTACACCATTCCCCGCGAGCGGGCGCATCTGCACTTCGAGATCGGGCTGATGGTGACGCGGCAGTTCGCGGCGTGGTACGGCAGCCGCGGCTTCGGCTCACCGAATGCGCACGGCCTTTGGAATGGGCTCAACCTGATGGGCATCGATCCCCTCGACCTCTTCAACGCGCTGCGCGACGGTCGGGTCGATTCGCTGGAGGAGTACTTCGAGGAGATGAAACCGGTCCTGCGCGTCCGCATCGCATCGCTTCGCATCCCGGACTTCGTGGAACGCTATCCCGGCCTCGTGGAGCGGCGGGACGGCGCGTTCGTCGGAGGCTGGGACATTTGGATCAACGCCACCGGACTGCCCTTCCGGTGGCGGGCGCTGGAGCCGGCGGACGTGAAGGACTGGAAGCCCGGTGAAGTGAGGCTCTTCGATCTCGACGAACCGGCGATTGCGGCGGCGCGTTCCCGTGCGTTGATCAGCCGACACCGCGGGGCCGTCGTTCCGGGTGAGGATCTTGAGACCGTGCTGGAGCAGTTGTTCGGTCCCCGCGGGGTCCGGACGCGAGGCTGAGACGGCGGTTTGAGAGGCGCGGTGCCGCGTGAGGTGAGGCGAAGGGGTGTGTGCGCGGACACGCGGGGTGCGACAAACTGGGAGGCGCGGCACCCCTCGGCCGCGGCGCGGGCGACTCGCTGCCGGCTAAGTGAGCAACTCGCGGAGGTCGTCGAGCGAAAGCCGCGCTGCGGCGGCGTCGCTTGCCTCGAATACATCGGCGAGCAAGGCACGCTTCCGTTCCTGAAGTCCGAGAACCTTCTCCTCCACGGTGCCCGCGCAGATAAGCTTGTAGCTGGTCACCACCCGGGTCTGGCCGATGCGGTGTGCGCGGTCCGTGGCCTGCGCCTCGGCGGCGGGATTCCACCACGGATCGAAGTGCACGACCGTATCGGCGCCCGTCAGGTTCAGTCCGGTGCCGCCGGCCTTCAGCGACAGGAGGAAGACGGGGATGGGAGGCGAGTGCTGCTGGAAGCGATCGACCGCGGCCTGCCGTTCGGCGGGTGAGAGGCTGCCGTCGAGCGAGCAGTAGGGAATGGCCTGGGCGTCGAGTTCGGCGCGGAGCAGTGCCAGCAGCGACGTGAACTGCGAGAAGACCAGCAGCCGGTGGCCATCGTCGAGGGCCTCGTCGAGGAGTTCGCGGAAGGCCTCCAGCTTGGCGGAGTCGGCCGAGTCGCTGGAGTCGCCCGAGCTTCCGGAGTCGGCGGCTGGATCGGCTGCGGAAACGGTATCCGGGCCGCCGGCGCCGCGGGGGAGCAAGCGGGGATCGCAGCAGACCTGCCGCAGCCGCAGGAGCTGGGTGAGCGCGGCGAGGCGCAGCGTCGCCTCACCGGCGCCGCCGGCCTGGAGATCGAGGAGCGCCCGCTCGCCCTCCTCCTGGATGCGGCGGTAAGTGTGGGCCTGCGTGGGGGTGAGTTCGCACCAGAGCACCTGTTCGATGCGCGCGGGCAATTCCGGAGCCACCGCCGCCTTGGTTCGCCGCAGGATGTAAGGGGCGACCTGCGCGCGCAGGCGCTCGTCGTACCACTGTTTTTCCTCGCCCCGCGCGCCCGGGGGCGGGCGGCGGAGGAGCCCGGGCATCAGGACCTCGAAGAGCGAACGAAGGTCGTCGAGGGCGTTTTCGACCGGCGTGCCCGTGAGCAGGAAGCGCCCGCGGGCCCGGAGCGAACGCATCGCCTGCGCGTTCTGCGAACGACGGCTCTTGAGGTGCTGCGCCTCGTCGCCGATGACGCAGGTGAGGTCGATCGCGGCGAAGCGCTCCTGATCGCGCACCAGCGTCCCGTAGGAGGTGATGAGGAGGTCGGCGCGCTCCGTGAGGTCCGCGCGCTCGTGGCGACCCTGGCCGTGGTGGACCCGCACGCGGAGGTGCGGCGTGAAGCGGACGGCCTCGCGCCGCCAGTTCTCCAGCAGCGAAGCGGGGCAGACGATGAGCACGCAGCCGCCGTGCTCGCGGAGGACCGCAGCCGCGAGACCGAGGGCCTCGAGCGTCTTGCCCAGACCCATCTCGTCGGCCAGGATTCCTCCGAGCCCGCTGCGGTAGAGGTGATGGAGCCACGCCACGCCGAGACGCTGGTAGGGGCGAAGGGTGACGCCGAGGGGCTCCGGCAGGGGGACGGCGGCGAGGAGGGTGAGATCCCGAAGTGCCGCGCTGCGTTCGCGCCACGCGTCCGGCGGCGCGAAGTGCGGGGCGATCTCGCCGAGCAGGGAGTCGACCTCGGGCAGCCGCGCGGCCGGGACGCGGTGCGTGCGGCGCGCCACCGCGCCGCCGGCGCCGGGCTCGCCCGCGAGGATCTGCTGGCCCTCCCGGAGCCGCGCCATGATGCGGGGTTCGAGGAGAAGGACGCCGCCGGCGGACTCGACGTAGTGCCGGTGGGAGGCGAGCGCCGCCTGCACCGCCGCCGTCTCGCCGGGGGGGATGTCGAGGCCGAGCGTGACCTCAAACCCCCCGTTCGCCGCCCGCGCCTCGGTCAGCACCCGGGCCGGCGACAGCCGCGCGGTGAGGCGCGTGAAGTTGTCCGTGAACGTGGCGCGGAAGTCCTCGCGCAACTGCGGACCGTGGGCTGCGAGGAAGTTGAGCACCTTGTGGCGGTCGCGCAGCCACCAGCGTCGATTCGACGGCTCGAGCGTGAACCCGTGGGCGCGCAGCAGATCGTGCGCCGCCTGATAGGAGGCGTGCTCGCGCGACGGGAGCGTGACCGCGAGGAAGTGCTCGGATCCGTCGACCTGCAGCGGTGTGGCGGCGGAAGCGGAGGCGGAGACGCGCCGCCCGCCGTCGGTCGTGGCGGCGGAGGCCGACGTGCCTGGGCGCGTCGCCGGACTCGGCCGGGCGGCGGAGAGCGGGCGCGGCGGTGCGGGAGCGGCGGTGCGATCCATTCCTCCGCCCGCGGCCGGGGCGGTGGGGGACCCAAGGTGCTCGCTCACGCCGCGCAGGACATCGCTCACCCAAAGCAAGGGACGGTCCGGTTCGCGGGCCCACGCGAAGGCGGGCAGTCCGCGCAAGCGCGTCACCAGGTCCCGCAGTTGCTCGCGGGTCACCTGCAGCACCAGCGAACGCTGGGGCGGGGCGCCGAGCCGCTGGAGGGCGGCGAGGGCGGGAAGCCATTCCGGAGCCGGCGGGCGGTCCAGATCCACGCGCACCTGCACGGCGATCGCGTCGCGGGCGGCGGCGGCGGCGAGGTTCGGCGGCAGGATCAGGCGCAGCATGCAGCGGGGCGGGCGTTCAGAGCCGCTGGAAGCGGAACTTGGCCAGCGCCCACAGCCACGTCAGCGGATCGCGGATGACGGAGATCTTCTTGCCCTCCTTGAACGACCGTGACCGGTACCAGACCGGGATTTCGACCGGGCGGTGGCCGCGGCGGATGAGCTTGATGAGGAGCTCCCAGTCGAAGTCGAAGCGGTTGCTCTCGAAGCGGAGTCCCTCGATGCAGTCGCGGTGGAAGACCTTGTACATCGTGAACGGATCGCGCAGCCAGACGCCGCAGGAGACGTTGATGAGCCCGGCGAAGGTCCAGTGGGCGCAGTTCAGGACGAAGGCATGGACCGGCTGGTCGGCGAAGCGTCGGAGCGAGAAGCCGCCGCCGGCCGCGTGGCGGGAGCCAAGTACGAACCGGTGTCGACCCTCGGCGATGGGCGTGATCAGGCGTTCGTAGTCGTCGAGGCTGTACTCCAAGTCGGCGTCCTGGATAAGGAAGACCTCGCCGGTGGCCCGCGCAAACCCCTCACGGACCGCGAAGCCCTTGCCCCGCGGCCGTTCCTGCAGGAGGAGCGTCACGCGGGGATGCCCGGCGAAGCCCTGCACGACCTCGCGCGAACCGTCGCGGGAGTTGCTCTCGACGATGATGACCTCGATTTCCCAGCCCGCGATCTCCTTGGCGAGCAGCGCGTCCAGCGCGATGCGCACGGTGGCGATCTCGTTGAACACCGGCACGATCACGGAGAGCCGGCGCCGGGTCGGAGGAGGGGAGGAGGGAAGGGAGGACACGCGAAGGGCGGAGCGTCTCACGGTTCGTCGGGGACGACCAAGCCGGAAATGGCCGGGTCCAGCCCGATTGACTTCGAAAAGGGCCTGCATCTGGTACCGCATTCGGGGTGTGTTCGGTCTCGCGCGGCGCGCCGGAGCCCCCCACGCTTTCCCTGCATGAATCCCCACGAGTACAACGCCCTGCACGTCCTGCACGTCCTGTCAGCCTTGGTGCTGATCGGCTTCACCTTCTATGCCTTCGCCGCCCCGGCGGCGTCGCGCAAGTCAGTCATGATCTGGACCGGTGTCTCCAGCCTGCTGATTTTCCTGACGGGCATCCGCATGTGGCAGGGCATCTACGCCTTTGCCGGCGGCTGGGCGGTCGTTAAGCTCGTCGCCTGGCTCGCGCTCTCGGCCCTCGCTGGCATGGGTTACCGCCGCCGCGAAAAGGCCGGGCTGTTCATCTGGGTGGCGCTCGCGCTCAGTGCGATCTCGGTTGTGATGGTGTACATCCGCCCGTTCTAGGCGGGAGTGGGCGGCCCGGCCGCCCCCCTTGCTTTCCGTCCCCGTGTCGGAGTCGATCTGCGGACTCTGGGTTGCGCCTGGTGGGGAGGTCTTCCTCCACGTCGAGGACGCGGCGGGCGCGCGTCGCGTCGAGCGCGACCGCCTCCGTCCGTTCTGCTGGACTGCGGGGAAGCCCGGCGCGGAGGCTCCGGAAGGCGGTTCGTGGCGCCCGCTGGCGGGAACCGGCTTCTATGCGGGCTTGGCGGAGGCGCCGGATCCGGAGGCGCTCGACGGCTGGTCGCGGGCGTGGCGGGAGTGCGGGGGCGAGACCGACCGCGTGCAGCCTTGGGAGACCCAGTACCTGCTGCAGACGCGGCGCCGACTCTTCGCGGGACTGCCCTTTGCGCGGCTGCGCCGCGTCCAGCTCGACATTGAGACGGGGAGCGCGGACGGCGGTTTCAGCGACGCAGCCCGACCGTTGGACCGGGTGCTCGCGATCGGGCTCCGCTGCGGAGGCCGTGAACGCCTGCTGCAGTTGGAGGCGCCGACGGATGAGGCGGAGCGGGCGCTGCTCGTGGCATTCGGCGCGGCGCTGGCGGAGGAGGATCCGGATACGATCGAAGGACACAACCTGTTCCGCTTTGACCTCGATTACCTCCGGCAGCGTGCGCGGCGACTGAAGGTGCCGTGTGCCTGGGGCCGGTTTGGCGCGTCGGCGACGTGGCGGAGCAGTCGGTTCAAGGTTGGGGAACGCTGGCTCGACTTTCCCCGCTGCGACCTCCCGGGGCGGGCGGTGATCGACACCTATTTCCTCGTGCAGACCTACGACCTGACGGCCCGGGAGCTGACGTCGTACGGACTCAAGGACGTGGCGGTGGCGCTGGGCATCACGGTGCCGGCGGCGACGGGGGCGGAAGGGCGGACCTACATCGACCCGACCCAACTCTCGCGGACCTTCGTGGAGGACCGGTCCCGGTTCCTGCGCTACCTCTCCGATGACCTGCGCGAGACGCAGGGCCTCGCCGACCTGCTGCTGCCCACGTATTTCGAGCAGACCCGGACCTTTCCGGTGCTGTTGCAGGATGCGACCCTGCGCGGCACGACCTCGCGGATCGATCTCCTGTTCCTGGAGGAGTACTACCACGCCGGCCAAGCGTGCCCGCGCCCCCCGGAGATCGCCCTGTTTGAAGGCGGCTTCACCCGGAGCTTCCGGGAAGGAGTGTTCCGCAACGTGCTGCACTTCGACGTGGCGTCGCTCTATCCCAGCCTCCTGCTGCAGATCGGGCGCAACCCGGCGGCGGATGAACTCGGGGTGTTCCTGCGGACGCTGCGGAGCCTCCGTGACTACCGCCTCCGCTACAAGCAACTCGCCCGCACGGCCGGGACCGAGGAACTCCGGCGGGAGTCCGGGGCGAGGCAGGCCAGCTTCAAGATCCTCATCAACTCGTTCTACGGATATCTCGGTTTCTCCGGGGCGCGCTTCGCGGACGGCAAACTCGCGGCGGAGGTGACACGGCAGGGGCGGGAGGTGCTGCACCGCCTCATTGAAGGGTTCGCGGCCGCTGGCTGCGTCCTGCTGGAGGCGGATACGGACGGAATCTACCTTTCCTCCGACGAATTTTACGATCACCCGGAGGCTCTGCTCGGGCGCGTGGCGCCGCTCCTGCCGCCGGGACTCGAACTGGAGTTCGACGGCCGGTATCCCGCGATGTTCTGCTACAAGGCGAAGAACTATGCGCTGCGCGACGACCACCGCGTCATCCTCCGCGGCAGCGCGTTGCGCTCGCGCGGGATGGAGCCCTACTTGCGGACGCTGACGGAGCAGTTGATCGAGCACCTGCTGGGCCTGCGCGACGCGTCGCCGCTGGAGGCGCTGCCGGAGCTGCGGCGCCGGATGGCGCGGCGGGAGGTGCCGGTGGGGGAACTGGCGCGCACGGAGAGCCTCAGCCAAAGTGCCGAGGCGTATGAACGCTTCATCGCGGCGGGCGGCAAGCCGCGCCGCGCGAGTGCGGAGGCGGCGCTCCAGATGGAGCGCCGGCCGGGCTTGGGCGACAAGGTCTCCTACTACCTCGTCGCGAAGGAGCGCGGGCGCGGCAGCGACTGGCAGCGCGCGCGGCCCGTTGAGCGCTTCGATCCGGTGACCGCACCCTACGATCCCTCCGCCTATCTGGAGAAGATCGACGAGTGGCTCACGCGCTACGCTCCCTTCCTTCCCGCCGATGCCCTCGCTCGCGCCCGCGCGAAACCGAGCGCCGCGCCCGACGACGAATTCCGGCTCGAGTGAAGGTCGGGCCAAGGATGCACCTCAATCGCCTTCGGACGGGCGGCGCTCCCGGTGTGGCCGCCGGGCGGGCATGGCGGATGCCCGCGCCGCGACGGGAATCGCCCAGTGGGCGGCGGGGCGGGCGTCGGTGAAACCGGCGGTCGATGAAGGTGGACCCCTCGCGTGGCTGAGGGTGAACCGCGCTCGTAGCTTCACGCTGCCTGGCGCCCGCCCCGGATGAAGCGGATCGCCGGGAGCGTGCGACGGCGGCGGACGATCTCAGGACCAGCGCAGATCGGTCCGCGAGAACGGCAGACTGCGGATGCGCTTTCCCGTGGCGGCGAAGACGGCGTTGGCGATCGCCGGGGCGACCGGAGGCAGCGCCGGCTCGCCCAGGCCAGTGGGCGGATTGTCGGTGAGCCGGTAATGCACCTCGACACGCGGTGCGTCGGTGATCCGAAGCAGCGGGTATTCGTGGAAGTTGGACTGCACGATCCGACCGCGCTCAAGATCGAGCTCCTGGTAGGCGGCGCTGAGCCCGTCGAGCACGGAACCCTCGACCTGGTTGTCGGCGCCGCTTGGATTGACGATCTGCGATCCCACGTCGCCGACGATGACCACGCGGTCGACCTTCAGCGCGCCCGCCGGGGAAACGGTGACCTCGGCGACGTTGGCGAAGTAGCCGCGGTGGCTGAAGTGGAAGGCGATGCCCCGTCCGCGCCCGCGCGGCAGCGGCGAGCCCCAGCCGGCCTTTTCGGCGGCGAGCGAGACGACCCCGCGCATGCGGGCGGCGTCATAGCCGTTCGGCCGTTCGCCGGGGGTGGTGACCATCCCGCGGTCCCCCAACAGGGCGAGGCGGAAGTCCAGCGGGTCGCGTCCGGCCGCGTGGGCCAGTTCGTCGATGAAGCACTGGAAGACGAACGCAAACACGCAGCTGCCCGGAGACCGCCACGGTCCCATCGGGATGCCGCAATTGATCACGGTCATCTCCGCCTGGTAGTGGGGGACGAAGCGGGCGGGGAACTCGTCCGGGCTGAGCGAGCCACCACTGCCGGGTCGGCCGTCGTTGCCGAACGTGACGAAATGATCGTGCCAAGCGGCGAGTGCGCCGTTGGCGTCGACGGCACCTTTCATGAAGTGCACGCCGCCCGGGCGGTAATGGTCATGCCGGAGATCGTCCTCGCGGGTCCACGTGAGCTTGACCGGGGCGTTCACGCGCTGCGCGATGGCGGCGGCCTCGACCATGAAGTCCGAGCTCAGGCGCCGCCCGAAGCCGCCACCCATGCGCGTGATGTGCACGCGGATCTTGTCCTTGGGCAGCCCGAGCGTCTCGTGGATGAGGTCCTGACCGCCGGAAGGACGCTGGCTCGGCGCCCAGAGCTCCATGATGCCGTCGTGGAACCACGCGGTGCAGTTCTGCGGTTCGAGATTTGCGTGGGAGATGAAAGGATAGGAATAGACCGCCTCGACGCGCCGGCTGGCCGTAGCGGCGGCGAGCGTGTCGGCCACGGCCCCGTCCTGCCGCAGAGTCTGGCCGGGCTTGGCGGTGCCGGCGGCCTGGGCCTGCTCGAGGAAGCCGGCCCAGCTGTCATTGGCGTGCGGACCCTCGTCCCACTTGACCCGCAGCTTGCGCCGGGCGCTGAACGCAGCCCACGTTGAGTCCGCGATGACGGCCACGCCCGGGACGAGCCCGCGGATGTCCTTGGTGCCCTCGATGATGAAGGCATCGCGCACCCCCGGCAGGGCCTTGACCTCGGCGAGATTGGCGCTGACGACGCGCCCGCCGAAGACGGGACACTTCTCGTAGGACGCGTGGAGCATGCCCGGCAGCGTCTGGTCGATGCCGAAGAGCGGCTTGCCGGTGACGATCGCGGCGTTGTCGACCCCGGTGATGCGACGGCCGATGATCCGGAATTCGGAGGCCGGCTTGAGCGGCACGTCCTTGGCGGCAGGCACTGGACGCTGGGCGGCCTCGGTGGCCAGTTCCCCGTACGCGAACGACTTCCCGGAGGCGGTGTGAATGACCCGTCCGCTCGCCGCATGGCACTCCGCTGCGGGCACGTTCCAGCGCGCGGCGGCGGCGCCGACGAGCATGATCCGGGCGGTGGCCCCCATCTGGCGCAAGGGCGTGTAGCAACGCGGCATTGCGGTGCTGCCGCCGGCGAACTGCGCGCCGTAGGCGGCGTCGAGCGGCACGACCTCGACTTGGATGGACTCCCAGTCCACCTCCAGTTCCTCGGCCACGAGCATGGGAAGGGAGGTGCGGACACCCTGGCCGCACTCGGGCGTGTGGGCGGCGATCGAGACGGTGCCGTCGGCGGCGATCCGGACGAATGCATTGAGCGCCGCGGCGTCGCCGGCGGGACTGGCCACGGAAACCGTGGCTGCCTGGGCGTCGCCGAGGAAGTCGATCTGGGTGGCGAGCACGAGCCCGCCGCCCCCGAGCAGGGAGAGGCGAAGGAAGTCCCTTCGTCCGAGCGAGGCGGAGTCGGTGCGGCTCATGCGGCACCTCCCTTCGCGGCGGCGAGTTCAGCGGCGCGGTGGATGCCGGAACGGATGCGGAGGTAGGTGGCGCAGCGGCAGAGGTTCCCGGCCATCGCGTTGTCGATGTCGCCGTCCGAAGGCGCCGGATTGGCGGCAAGGAGCGCGGCCGCCGTCATGATCTGGCCGGATTGGCAGTAGCCGCACTGGGCGACATCCTGTTCGATCCAGGCCTGCTGGAGCGGATGGGAGCCATCATCCGAAAGACCCTCGATGGTGGTGATCCGCACGCCCGCGGCCGTGGAGACCGGCATCTGGCAGGAGCGCAGCGGCACGCCGTTGATGTGGACGGTGCAGGCGCCGCATACGCCCATGCCGCAGCCATATTTTGTGCCGACGAGGTTGAGATGGTCCCGGAGGATCCAGAGCAAGGGCGTGTCAGCGGGCGCCTCGACGGTGCGCGACTGACCGTTGATGAGGAGGGTGAACGTCATCGCGGGGAGGGGTGCTCAGAACCTACCGCGGCCCCTGCAACCGTCAACTGCGCGTGGTGTTTGCCCGCTTCCGGATCCACGCGGCGATGGGGGTGGGATCCCCCCGCAACGCCAGAGGGCGGTCAGGAACTCGGCTGGATCGAGATCGTAGTTCTCAAGAAACGCCCGGTCGCCGCCGCACGCATACATCAGGGACGCCGGCAGTTCGCCGCGCAGCTTGGCGTAGGCCTTGGCGGCCAGCCGCGGGAGCCAGGCGATGCCGTCGACCGTGGCGTCCTTGGCCGGCAGGGTTTCGGGGTCGAGCAGCGTGGAGCTGGGGCGCCCGTCCTGCACATTGAGGAAGTAATCGCGGCGGACGGATTCGATCATGAGAGCGCGGGCCTCCCCAGGCTCACCGTAGCGTTCGTCATCGTCGACGTAGTCGTAGAGCGCTTGGACGGAAACGCCGTTGGCGGCGAGCCATGGGCCGCTCCGGGCGGTGATTTCGGCCAGCGCCGAGGCCGGAGCACGGCGGTAGGCCTCCTAGGCGTGGCAGTAGGCTTCGATGAAGCGGGGGGCGAACGCGTAGTGGGAACTCATGAAGGGTGGGCGGGAGGAGGACCGGAGCGTTGTCCCGCGAGTCTAGGCGAGGCGGAAGTCGATCTGGCGCTTGAAGCGATCGACGGCGGCGACCCGGACCTCGACGACGGAGCCGATCCCGAGGCGGCGACGGGTCCGTCGCCCGATCAGGGCCCGGCCATCGGGCGCGGGCAGGTAGGTGTCGTCGGTGAGGGTGGCGGCGCCGATCAGCCCGAAGGCCATGGACTCAGTGAGTTCCACGAAGAGACCCTGTGGACGGACGTCGGTGATGAGGGCGGGGAAGCGGCCGCGCACGCGCTTGTGCAACTCGCGTTCGAAGAATTCGAGGAGCTTGATCTTCTGGGACTCGCGCTCGGCCTCCTGGGAGTTGGCCTCGGTGAGGCTGAGATGCTCGCCGAGTCCCTCCAGCTCCGCGCGCCCGTAAACCTGCCGCGCGCCGGCGGGATCGTCGGCCTTCGCCGGGATCGTGGCGAGGACGCGGTGCACGACGAGGTCGGCGTAGCGGCGGATCGGCGAGGTGAAGTGGGTGTAGTCGGACTTGTTCAGTCCGTAGTGGCCGTCGGGAGACGCCCGGTAGGCGGCGCGCTTCAGGCTGCGGAGCAACTGCGTGCGGAGGGCGTGACCCTGCGGGTGCTGGTGCAGGCGTTCAAGGAGTCCAACCACCTCGGCGCGCCGGGTGAGGTCCCCGGCCGTCACGCCCAGCGTGCCCAGCAACTCCCGCAGCTCGATGAGTTTCTCGGGGTCGGGTTCGTCGTGGACGCGGTAGAGTGACGCGCGGTGCCGCTCGCGCGTGGCGCGCGCGACCGCCTCGTTCGCGGCGAGCATGAACTCCTCGATCAGTTGGTGACTCTCGTCGTGCTCGATCCGCTCGATGCGCTCGGCGAAACCCTCGGCGTCCACGAAGATCTTGGCCTCCGGCATGTCGAGATCGAGCGAGCCTGCGGCCATGCGCGCGCGGCGGAGTCCCTCGGCGAGTTGCCAGAGCCGGCGGACCATCTGCTGCAACCCGGTGAGTTCGGCGTCGTCCAGCAAGGACAGGGCCCGGCCGGTGGACCCGGTGGCGTGCTTGGCGGGGAGCGGCAGCGCGCGGATGGCCGCGAGGTCGTCCGTGAAGAGCAGCCCGTAGGCTTGACGGTACGTGAGACGCTTGCGGCTGCGGATCACGGTGGCGGCGAAACGGGCGTCGGTGATCCGGCCGCGGCGGTCAAAGGTGAGGATGACCGCGCGGCAGAGCCGGTCCTGTCCCTCGACCAGCGAGCAGAGTCCGTTCGACAGCTTTTCCGGGAGCATCGGCACCACGGTGCCGACGAGGTAGGTGGAATTGCCGCGGCGCTGGGCCTCAGCGTCGAGTGCCGTGCCGGGGCGCACGTAGGCGGAGACATCGGCGATGTGCACGCCGACGCGCACCGCGCCGTGCGGCAGTTCCTCGAGACTCAGCGCGTCGTCGAAGTCCTTGGCATCATCGGGGTCGATCGTGAAGACCGGCGTGGCCCGGAAATCCTCGCGGTCAGCCGCGGCTTCGGGCGGGACGGTGGCGGGGAGGGCGGCGGCCTCGGCGAGCACGGCCTCCGGGAAGGCCTCCGCGAGGTTGAACTTCCGGTAGACGCCGGCGAGTTCGGCCCGCGGCGCGAACATCTCGCCGAGACGCTCGATGACCCGGCCCTCCGGGATGCGGGAACGCTCGCGCCACTCCGCGAGCTGCACGACGACCTTGTCGCCGGGACGGGCACCGGTGGCTTCCGGACCTGCGGCCGGGTCCGGGACGGCGATGTCGTGGATGAGGCGTGGGTCGTCGGGGGTGACGTAAAAGACGTGGCGGATCGTCTTGAGGTGGCCGACGAGCGTCGTGCGGGCGCGTTCGACGACGCGGACGACGCGGGCGCGCGGCTCCCCACCACCGCGATCCCGATCGCGTCCCCGCGACGGGGCTCCGCCGGCGGGCCGGATCGCCACGAGGTCGCCGTGTCGGGCGACGTCCGTATCCTCGGCCGGGATGAAGAAGGCCTGCGGAGCGGGTCCGGGCGCGTTGATGGCGCGCTGGGGCGTGACCAAGGCGTGGCCGCCGGCGCGGAAGGCGATGCGACCCACGATGAGGCCCTCGTCCGCGGGTGAGGACGCGGACTCCCCCGGCGCGAGGCGGTCGCCCTGGACGCGGCGCAGGGCGCCGCTGCTGATCAACAGCCGCACCGTGTGGGTGAGGGTGCGGCGGCGCGGCTTGGGCACGCCGAGGGCGCGGGCGAGGCCGGCCTCGTCGGTGGGGCGGTAGCCCGCGCTGGCGACGTGACGCAGGATGGCCTCGCGGAGAGCGGTCACGGCCTGGGGAGACATCGCCGGGGCGGGTTGGATCAGGGTGCGCCCGGCGCGGCGGTGGTGGCGGGGGGTGCGGCGTTCGCGGCGGCCGGCGCTGGAGCGGCGGCGGGAACCACGATGGCGTGGGAGAGGCGGGCGGGATCCAGATAGACGCGGGCGAGTTGGTCCAATTCCGCCTTCGTGATCGCGGTGACATCGGCCTCGCGATCGCGCGCCCAGTCGAGTCCTTGCGGTCGCTCCTGGGCCCGGGCCACGACGCTGTTGAGCCAGTACGTGTTGTTCCGCGTGCTCTCGCGGATCGCAGTCAGGGCAGGGCGCTTCGCCCGCGTCAGCTCGTCCTCGCTGACCCCGTCGCGGGCAAGTTCGGCGCTCAAGGCGGTGACGGCGCGGACGATCGGCTCGACCGATCCCGGATCGATGTCGATCCCGCTGGTCAGGTATCCGTAGCCGGGGAAGGCGTCGCTGGCGACGCTCCGGGCGCTCGGGCTGTAGGTGCCGCCCATCTCCTCACGCAGCCGCAGCCGCATGCGGTCGGTGACGACGCTGGCGAGCAGGTTGAGGCGGCGGCTCACGTGGGCCTCGCGACCATCGGTGGTGGGCCAGTAGAAGAGCGCCAATCCCTTCTGCACCTTGGAATCGATCGTGTAGGAGCGGCGGAACGGCGCGTCGGGGAAAGCGACACGGCGGAACGCCGCGTCGTCCTGACGCTCGTCGCGTGCGGGGAGGGCGCCGAGCGTTGCGGCCACCGCTTCGACGAGGGCGGCCGGATCGAAGTCGCCGACCACGCCGATCTCGAGCGGACCGCGCCGGAGGGCGGGGGTGAGCCAGGCGCGGACTTCGTCGAGGGTGCGGGCGAGCATGACCTCCTTGGGAGGCGTGCCGAAGCGCGGATCGCCGCTGGCGATGAGGTTGGCGACCTCGGTGGAGACCGGGCCATTGGGCGTGTGGGCGAAGCCGGCGTACATCTGCTCGAGCCCCTTGTGGGCGAGGCGGAGCGACTCCGGGCGGTAGCCCGGATCGGTGATCTTCGCGGTCAGCCACTCAAGCGCGAGGCGGAGGTCGCGCGGCGAGGCGCTGCCGCTAAACTCGAAGGCGTCGGGCGCGGTGCGGAACGTCACCGACACGGTGCGCCCGGCAAGGATGCGCTGAAGGTCGGCGGTGCTGTGGCGGCCGAGACCGCCGGCGTCGAACGTCGCCGACGTGATGGAGGCGAGGCCGCGCTGGCCGGCGGGCTCGGTCATGGCGCCTCCCGCGATGCGGGCGGAGAACAGGATGCGGCCCGCGTCGAAGTCGGTGCGTTTCAGGTTGAGTCGGACCCCGTTGGCGAAGCGGATGCGCGTGATGACGAGGTCGGCAACCTCGGAGCGGTCCGCGACGGCGCCGGGCTGGCCGAAGTCGGAGTACGCCCACGCCACGCGGGCCTCGGCGGCCGGGGCGGCGACGGGTTGGGCGAGCGACGCCTCGTAGGTGCGACGGATGGTCTCCGGAGCATCCGCGATGACGACGTTGCCGCTCACCGAGAGAAGGCGACCTGGGGCGGACCACGCGGCCCGCAGGGCGGCGTGGCAGTCGGCGGGCGTGAGCGCTTCCAGCGCGGGACGGAACAGGGCCAGCTCGGTTTGCGGATCGGTGCTGACGCGACGGCGGAGCAGGTCGTTGGCCAGGTCCTCGGCGAGGGCGGGGGAGCGGCGGGTGGCGGCGGTGCGCACGCCTTGTTCGAGGGCGTTGATGAACGCGGCGCGGACCTCGGCCAGTTCCCCCGGTTGGAAGCCATGCTCGAGGGCCCGGCGGAGTTCCTGTTCACTCGCGGCGAGGGCCTCGGCCCAGAGCTCCGGCTTGGCGGAGACATCCAGTTCCGACTCGCGGAAGAAGTCGAATTGGTCGCTGGTGCGGACCTGGGCGTTCACGAATGCCGTCTTCTCCTGCTTGGCGAGCGTGGCGAAGCGCCGCTTGATCATCGCGTTGGCGACGGTGCGCGGCAGGGAGGAGAGTCGCTCGGCGGCGGTGTCCGGCCGGGCGGCGAGCGGCGCCACCGTCCGCACCGCGATGCTTGTGATCGATGCCTCGGGCTCCGGATAGTAGTGCACGCGGAGGCCGGATTCCGGGGAGACGCGGCCGATGTCGGGACCCGGCCGCGCGGGCGCGCGGGCCGTGAGATCCTTGAACGCGGCCTCGATGCGCGGGATCACGTCCTCGACGCTGAAGTCGCCGACGGCGATGACGCTCATCAACTCCGGACGGTACCATGTGTCGTAAAAGTCGACGAACCGCTCGCGCGGAGCGTGGGAGATGACGGACGCCTCACCGATGGGCAGGCGGTGGGGGAAGAGCGACTCCGGAAGCGTAAACGCGAGATCGGCGACGAAGGTGCGGAAGTTGACGTTGTCGCGGGCGCGCTTCTCGGAGAGGATGATGCCGCGCTCGCGGTCGAGTTCGGCCGGCTGCAGCAGGAGCCCGCCGGCGTAGTCGGCGAACACCCGCAGTCCCTCGTCGAGGGTCGCCGCGCCGGTGTCGGCGAGCTCCAGCAGGTAGAGCGTGCGGTCGAAGGACGTGCTGGCGTTCGTGTCCGCGCCAAAGCTCATGCCCATCCGCTGAAAGAATTCGATGAGCGTTCCCGGCGGGTAGCGATGGCTGCCGTTGAAGGCCATGTGCTCGAGGAAGTGCGCAAGGCCGCGCTGGTCTTCCTCCTCCTGCAGGGACCCGGCGTTGACCAGAAGCCGCAGCGAGGCGCGGCCCTTCGGCTCGGCATTGGCCATCACCGCGTAGCGGACGCCGTTCGGCAGCGTCCCGAAGCGGATCGTCGGCTCGGGGCGGAGATCGCTCTGATCATGCGGGAACGGGATCGCCCCGAGCAGTGACGCGAGCGAAACGAGGAGTGCAGCCGCGAGGCCGAGCGTGCGGCGGAATCGGGGGAACATGCGGCATTCAGCCCCGCGCCCCGGAGGCGCGTCAACAGGATTGCACCCGCCGCGCGGCGGCCATCGTCGCGGGGCCGGAGCCGCCGCGTGCACAAGCACGTGGCGCACCGTGACTTCACGCCGGAGGAGCAAGCCGCGCGGACTCGCGGCGGGGACCACGGCACTTCCCAGTTGCGCTTTCCGGCGGCGCCGCCTCTTTTGGACGCTCCATGGCGTATGACTGGCTCAAGGGCGCCGCTGACGAGTACGATGTAATCGTCATCGGCAGCGGACTCGGTGGACTCACCGGGGCGAATGTGCTCGCGAAGGCGGGGCACCGCGTGCTGCTGCTCGAACATCATTACCAGTTCGGCGGCTTGGCCACGTGGTTCACGCGCAAGGGTGGACACATCTTCGACATTTCCCTGCACGGCTTCCCCAGCGGGATGATCAAATCGTGCCGCAAGTACTGGACCCGCGAGATCGCGGACGCGATCGTCCAGCTGAAGGACGTGCGCTTCGTGAATCCGCAAATGGATGTCTGGACGACCTTCACGCGCGATGACTACACGCGCGTCTTGGTGGAGCAGTTTCTGGTGCCGCGGGAGACGGTGGAGCGGTTCTACGATTACCTGCGTTCGATGAACTACTACGACAACAACCCGGAGACGACGCGGGAGTTGTTTGAACGTTTCTTCCCCGGTCGCGGCGACGTGCATCGCCTGTTGATGGAGCCGATCGCCTACGCCAACGGTTCGACGCTCGACGACCCGGCGATCACCTACGGCATCGTCTTCTCCAACTTCATGGGTTCGGGCGTGTTCACGTTCCGCGGGGGCTCGGACCTGTTGATCGAGAAGATGGTGGCGGAGTTGCGCCTGAACGGTGTGGAGTGCCGCAAGCGGGTGCTGGTCGAGCGCATCCTTGTGGAGGAGCGCGACGGGCGACGGGTGGCGGCGGGCATCGTGGCCAAGGGCGGACGCGTGATCCGGGCGCGGGCGGTCCTGTCGAACGCCAGCATCAAGAACACCGTGTTCCGGCTCGCGGGTGAGGAGCACTTTGATCCGGCGTACGTCGCGGCGGCGAAGGCGGTCCGGATCAATTCGTCGTCCTGCCAGGTTTACCTCGGCATCCGGAAGGGGGAGACGATCCCGCACATCGGTGACCTCGTTTTCACGTCGTCGGCGCCCACGTTCAGCAGCGAGGAACTGACGGACTTCCACACCACGAGCCGGACGTTCTCCGTGTACTACCCCGATACGCGCCCGGGCTCCGACCGGTACACGGTGGTGGCGTCGCTGAATGGCCGCTATCCCGACTGGGCGGCGCTGAGCGAGGAGGAGTACGCGCGGCACAAGCACCGGTTGATCGAGGAGTCGCTGGCCGCGCTGGAGCGCTTCATCCCCGGGGTCCGGGAGCGGGTGGACTGGACGGAGGCGGCGACGCCGCGTACGATTGAGCGCTACACGACTCACTTGGGCGGGACCTCGTTCGGGACCAAGTTCGAGGGCCTGAAGGTGTCGATGGACCTGCCCGAACAACTGCCGGGCCTGTTTCACGCGGGCAGCGTCGGCATCATCATGTCGGGCTGGCTCGGCACGATCAATTACGGCGTGATTACGGCTAACAAGATCGACAAGTTTCTCTTCTCGTTGCGCGGTTCCGGCGGGCACGCTGGCCCTGCGGCCCCGGTGGCGCCAGCGTCACCCGCGGCTTAGGTCCGCCGGACACTGTCACTCCCTGGCCCTGCTGCGGTGGGGCTCCGCCCGCTTTGACCATGGTGAGATCCCGAATCCTCCTGATGATCGCCGCGCTCGGCGCGCTGCTCCCGCCCAGTCGCGCCCAGACGAGGCCGACGGCCCCCGCGGAGCCCGCGGTGCCGGTGGCGCCCGTGGTGATCACGGCGACGCTGCTCACGGAGTCGCCCGCGACCGTCTCGCGGATCGACCTTGCGGGCGGACCGATTTCGGACCGGACGCTGGCGACGCTCAGCGAGCGCGCGGCGAACCTCCACGTCGCGACAAATGAGGCCCACTCGTTCAATGACACCTTCGCGCTGCGTGGGCTCACCAACACGCCGATCTTCGGCGAGCCGGCGGTCAGCTTCTACCTCGACGACGTCCCGCTGGGATCGGGCTTCACGGTGCCGGTGAACCTCGTTGGTTTTGCCTCCGCCGAGATCCACCGCGGTCCCAGTCAGAATACGGTCTACGGCCGGGCGGGCTCGGCGGGCGTGATCACGCTGCACACCCCGCGGGCCGGATCCGGAACGCGGGCCACCGCCGCCGCCGCGGTGGGCGGCTTCGGTGCCCGGAGCGCGGCGCTGTCGGTCCAGACCGCAGCGGCGGCGGTCGGGCGCGTCGATGCTTTGGTCAGCGCGGGCTGGCAGCGGCGGGACGGCTACCTGTGGAACGAGACGCGGCGCGAGGATGTTGATCACCGCGACAGCCGGGAGGCGCTGGCGCGGTTCCGCTTCCGGCCGAGCGCGAACGCGGAGTGGATCCTGCTGGCGACGGCACTGCGGGCGCGGGATGGCGCGCAGCCGCTCGTGCCGCTCGGCGGGAGCCTCGACACGGTGAAGCGGCGCAACGACGGCACGATGGCGGTTGACGCCCTCAATGTCGGACTCACCGGGCGCTTCGAAACGGCGATGGGTCGCGTGACGACGACGACGAGCGCCACCGACTGGGAACTGGGACCCTACGCCAGCGTGCTCGCGTTCGGTCCGGCGGAGTTGTTCAACGGCTCGAGCCTGCGTCAGCGACTGTGGTCGGAGGAGATCCGCCTCGAGTCCGACACCGACGCCGCCGCGCGCTGGCACGCCGGACTCTTCGCATCGGATGGCGGCACGGATGGCGCGTTTACGCGGGCGTTCGGAACGTTCGTGCTGGAGAGTTCCTCGTACACGATCGACGCCCGCCAGATCGCCCTTTTCGGCGAGCGCACCGTGCGGCTTGGCGACGCCTTCACCCTGACCGCCGGCGCGCGGGCGGAGGAATCGCGGCGCGGCATCGTTCGCGTGGAGTCGGCGCCCGGGAAGCAGCGCTACGAGCGCGACCAACGCTCGCGGGTGTTCCTGCCCAAGCTGGCGGGACGCTACGAGTGGGGTGCGCAGACGACGCTCTTTGCGGGTGTCGGGGCGGGTTTCAAGCCGGGCGGCTATTCCGCGTTCACCGGCAACGCGGCGCTGGCCGAGTTCGGACCCGAGCGGACGCGCGTCCTTGAAGCGGGCTTCACCCGCGCCTCCGCCGACCGGCGGCTTGCGCTGACGGTCCGGTTCTTCGGCTACGGGATCAAGGGCTACCAGATCGAGCGCTCGTTCGCGACAAAGGCGGCGGCGGACGACTACCTCGTGGTGAACGCTCCCCGGGCACGCTCGCAGGGCGCGGAGGTGGAGTGGGCGTGGCGACCGGTCGATAATCTGGCGGTGCAGGTCGACTTCGGTTACACGGACGTGACGCTGCGGGAGTTTCGGGACCCTTACACCGGAAAGAGTTTCTCGGGTCGCCGCGCTCCATATGTTCCCGTCACGGACGGCAGCCTCCGCGTGGAGTGGGGCGGCGACCGCGGTTGGAAGGCTGCGGCGGTCGCCTCCCGCACGGGGAAGATTTTTTACACGGAAGGCGAGGAAGCGGCGTTTGCGCAGCGTGCGGTCTCTCTTCTTGGAGCGGAGATCGGCCATGCCTGGACCCGGTGGGCGGTGCGGGTCGCGGGGCGCAATCTGACCGACGAGCGCTATTACAGTGCGATGTCGCCAGGAGCCGGGCACGGCACGCCGGCGGCGCCGCGGACGTGGAGCCTTGAAGTGACGGCGACCTACTGATTCGCCCGGCGGCGCTTCGAAGCAGTCGCGGTCGCTGACGACCGCGCCGGAGGCTCAAGCGATGCCCTGAGCCGGGCCGCGGACCGGAACGACGGCGCGAGTTGCCGCAATGCGGTCCGTGGGTGGCGATGCAACCTCGCTGGACTGCTGACGTCTGGCCGGACCGCCGACCAGCCGGACACGGACGGACGGGTGGCGGGCGCGGAACACCGGGCCGGGGCGTTGCGGGCTTGCGAGGGCCCGTTCCCGCGCGTCACCCTTTCCCCCTTCATGTCCCTCCGCGTCCTTTCCGCCGAGTTGCTCCGCCACGACCTCCGGGCCCGCCTGCCGTTCCGCTACGGCATCGTGACGATGGTCGAGGTGCCGCACGTCGTGCTCCGGCTTGAGGTGGAAGCGCCGGCGGGCCGGTTCCGGGGGCTGGCGGCGGATCACCTGCCGCCGAAGTGGTTTACGAAGGACCCGTCGCGTGCGATTGCCGGGGAGATTGACGACCTGCTCGCGGTGGTGACGCACGCGGCGTCGGCGGCGCGTGACGTCCGGGCGGACTCGGCGTTCGCGTTCTGGCTTGATCTCAAGAGGCGGCAGGCGGCGTGGGGAGCAGCGGCTGGGCATCCCCCGCTCCTGGCGCAGTTCGGGACCTCGCTGGTGGAGCGCGCGTTGCTGGAGGCGCTGGCGCGCTCGCAGCGTACCACGCTGGGCCGATTGCTCCGGGGCGGCGCGCTCGGGGTGCGGCTGGGCGACGTTCACCCCGAACTCCGGGACGTGGCGCCGGAGAGCTTCCTGCCGGCGGATCCGCCGCGCGCGCTGTGGTGCCGGCATACCGTCGGGATGCTCGACCCGCTGGCCGAGGAGGAGATCGCTCCCGGAAGCCGCATCGACGACGGTCTGCCGCAGAGCCTCGAGGCGGGCATCGCGGCGTACGGCCTGCGTCACTTCAAGCTCAAGATCGACGGCGGGCAGCCGGAGGCGGCGCGGGAGCGCCTCCGCGCGATTCTCCGTCTCCTGGAGGCGCGCGCGCCGGCGGACCACGCCTTCTCGATCGACGGGAACGAGAGCTTCGCCTCGATGGAGGCGTTCCGGGAATTCTGGGGCTGCGTGATGGCGGACCCGCTGCTGCGACGCGGCCTGGACCGGCTCCTCTTCGTCGAGCAACCGCTGGCGCGCAAGGTGGCGCTGGACCCGGAGACCGCGGATCTCCGCGGGTGGGCGGACCGGCCGGTGATCATCATTGACGAGTCGGATGCGGAGCCGGAGGACGTCCGCCGAGCGCTGGCGCTCGGTTATGCCGGGACCAGTCACAAGAACTGCAAAGGGGTGTTCAAGGGCGTGGCGCATGCCGGGCTGATGGCGCAACGCCGCGCGGCGACCGGCGGGACCTTCGTGCACTCCGGGGAGGACCTGTCGAACATCGGCCCGGTCGCCTTGCCGCAGGATCTGGCCGTGCAGGCGATCCTCGGCATCACCAGCGTCGAGCGGAACGGCCATCACTACTTCGCCGGCCTCTCGCCTTGGCCGGCCGCCGTGCAGGAGGCGGCGCTCGCGGCGCACCCCGATCTCTACCACCGCTCGCCGCGGGGTTGGCCGACGCTCAGCGTGACGGAGGGTCGGATCGCGGTCGACAGCGTGCTGGCGGCACCCCTGGGGGTCGGGGCGGAGTTGGCGCTCGACGGCGTCGGGACGGGCTGGCGGACGATTGCCTAGCCCAGCGGATGCCGTGGCGCGTGGCGGCGCAGGTAGCGGAGCGTGACCATCATGCCGGCGGGGGCGACCGCCGAGATGGCGAGGCCGAGGGCGAGCGTGGAGCGGTCGGCGATCCAGCCGACCAGCCACGGCATGAAGACCCCGCCTGCATTGCCGAGCGCGGCGAGCGCCCCGAACATCGTCGCGCCACCCTCCGGGTGACGATCGGCGCTCACCGCGAGCATGGTCGGCCACAGGCAGCTCCCGGTGAAGCCGACGGCGATCCCGCAGGCCAGCGCGAGGGCCGGATGGGGCAGGAAGGACGCGCCGAGAAAGAGCACGACGGACGAGGCGCAGCCCCAGAACATGATGACGAACGGATTCCAGCGGGTGCCGACGGCGCCGACGACCATGCGCCCGAGCGCCATCGCGACCGAGAAGGCCAGCAGCGCGCTGCCGCCGATCCACGTGGGATAGCCGAGCGAAACCTCGGCGTACGCGGGCAGCCACTGGGCCATGCCGAGTTCGGTGGCGCCGCCGAGAAAGATCGCGACGAGCGCGATCTGGAACCAGCGGTTCCGGGCGAGCGACCGCAGCGGCGCCCGCGGCGCATCGGTGCTCAACGTCGGGAAGCGCAGCGGCAGCATTGCTGCGAGCAGCAGCAGGGGGAACGGACTGAGCATCAGGCAGGACGCGCGCCAGCCCAGCCCGCGTTGCAGCGCGAGGGTTCCGAGCAGGATGGTGACCACCGCCCCGACGCAGTAGAACGAATGCAGCCAGTTCATCGCGCCCCCACGGTCGTGGGGATGCAGCGCGGCCACGACCGGACTCAGCACCATGTCGAGCATGCCGGCGCCGAGGCCGAGGATGACGATGGCGACGAGGAGCCAGGAGTAGGACGGCGCGAGCGCAGCCGCGACGAGACCCAGTGAGGTGCCGAGATTGCCGAGCAGGGCGAATGGTTTGGTGCCGAAGCGATCGGCGATCGGCCCGGTCACGAGGATGCCGACAACCAATCCACCGAAGCCGACCGCGCCAAGTCGTCCGAGTTGCTCCTTGGTCAGGCCAGCCTCCCCGCCGAACGTGACGCTGAGCGTCGTGAGGTAGACCGGCAGCAGATTGATGCCGATCGCGAGGGTCATCATCGCGGCGTAGCACAGCGCGGTGAGCAGACGATCGTGGCGGGAGAGGGGCGGAACGGTCACCCCGCGAGGAAAACCCGGCGCGGGCGCGACGCAACTCCAGCGCGGATGCAACCTTCATCGCCGCGCGGAAGGAGTCGTTCCGCGGTCAGGGCGCAACGGAACCCCGGCACGGCCGTGACCCGGGCTTGCCGGGCGACTCGGCGCACCTACGATCCCGGCATGACGACCAAGGCACCGTACTGGATCGGATGGTTCATGTCCGCAGGTGTGCTTGTTGGCAGCTCGGCCTGTTCTCCCCGCTCCCAGTCTGAGGTGGGCGGGGCGGGAGCCGCGCCGGCGTCCACCGCCTCGCCGCCTGCGGAGGCGGCACCGGCGGAAGAGACGGTCCGCGGCACGCTGCGACACTTCGATCTGGAAGGCGGATTCTGGGGCATTGTGAGTGACGCCGGTGAGCGCCTTCGCGTCGTGGGTCCGGCGGGAGCGACCTGGCGCGATGGCACCCGCGTCGTCGCCCGCGTGCGACGCCTTCCCCCGGGTCCGAGTCTGCAGCAGTGGGGGGAGCCGGTTGAAGTGGTGAACCTCGTGGCGGCGCCGCCGACGGCGGAGCGCCGGCGGGAGTAGCGGTCGGATGACGCGTCGTGGCGGGAGCAGGGCCCGCGGCACGCGCGGAACGCCGAGGGACGGAGTTTCCGGGCACCGCGGCCGGGCGCGGCGGCGCGGCCGCGCCGGACCGCGCGATCGCTAACGCGAAGGCGCGTCGCCGAGGAGCATCTGCTCGGCGCTGGGCAGCTTGGCCTTCCGAGCGGCTTCCTCCTCGGGGGAGGCATTGAGGTGCCGCGGCGGGCGGGCAACGCGCGTGGCGACGGCGGCCTCGCGGTCGCTGACGATCCGGTCGCACATCGCCTGAATGTGGAGCTTGAGCCACTGCGCCGTGCTGCTGCCCAGCGCGTAGTCCGCCGGGCCATAGTGGTCGATGCGCCCCGCCTGGCGCAGTCGGTCGTTCTGGGCGAACTCGTCGGAGCGGGCCGGGTTGTAGACGGCGTAGGCCTTGCCCCCGCCCCGCTTCACGACCGAGAAACTCGGGATGTCGCTGGGCCCGTCCGCGATGTAGATCATGTTCTGGAACGGGATCCGACGGTCTTCCGGGGCGATGTTTCCGTTGACGTCGATCGCGGGGTTCTTGTTCGTGCCCTTGTTGATCTCGAAGAGCGCGCGCGTCTTGGTCGTGTTGTCGATGACCATGCCGATCTGGGCAATCACGGCCTCGGCCTCGATGAGCAGTTCCTTCTGGCGCAGGAAGCCGGGCTGCAGCGGACTCTCGATGAACTCGCAGCCCCAGATCCCGTCGACGTGGGAGGCGATGCGGCTGCCGCGAATCATCTCCGCCAGACCGGTGCTGACCACGTAGTGCTCGACCTGGATCTCGTGCTTCACGTAGGCCTCGCGCTCGGAAGCGAACCCGCGGGCCGCGTCGAAGAACTCCGGAAGCCCCGGGTAGAACGAGACCTCGCCACCCGCGGCGCGCAGGACGCGGTTGTTGAGCTTCGGCATCTTGCCGGCGAGCACGTAGGTGAGGAGGTGGTTCAGGTACGCGATCTCGCTGGAAAGGTGGTAGCCGCGCCGCCGGTAGTGTTCGACGAGGCTGTTGGTCTCGCTCCAGAACGTGGCCTCGTCGACGCCGTAGCGCCGGAAGAGGGGCGACTGCATGTATTCCGGGATTAACGTCTTGTCGAAGTCCCAGATGCAGGCGATGATGTTCTGAGTGAAAAGCGTGGTGGCCATCGTTGATCAGCACCGCTAGGGCCGGCACGGCCGGCGGAGAGGTCGTTCCGCGAACAGAAACCGCGGACCCTGCCGCACGCAATTCGCAAATCGCCGGGGCGACCCGGCTTCCGCATGGATTCCCTTCCTCCCATTCTTCCTTTCCAGCGCCGGCTCGATGAACTCGATGCGCAGATGGCCGCGCCCTCCTTCTACGCCAACCCGCGGCGGGCGACGGAGGTGAGCCGGGAGCACCAGAAGCTTGGCCAGCTGCTGGCGGAGCATCGGGCGCACGAGAAGACGCTGCGGGAGATCGCGGAGGCCGAGGCGATGGTGGCGGATCCGGCGGCGGACGCTGAGCTGCGCGAGTTGGCGGCGGCGGAATTGCCTGACTTGCGCCGACGGCAGGGCGAACTGCACGCGTCGGTCCTGCGGGCAATGATCCCACCGGAGCCGACCGATTCGCGCAACACGGTGATGGAGATCCGGGCGGGCACGGGCGGCGAGGAGGCGGCGCTCTTCGCCTCCGAACTTGCCCGCGCCTACTTCAAGTTCGCCGACCGTTGCGGTTGGAAGGTGGAGCCGATGAGTTCCAGCCTCTCCGAGCGCGGCGGGTTTCGTGAGGTCAGCGTGCTCATCACCGGGACCGATGTCTACCGGCAGCTCAAGTTCGAGAGCGGCGTGCATCGCGTGCAGCGCGTGCCGGCGACCGAGGCGAGCGGGCGCATCCACACGTCCACCGTCACGGTGGCCGTGCTGCCGGAGGCGGAGGAAGTCGATCTGCACATCGACCCCCAGGACCTCGAGATCACGGTGCAGCGCGCGAGCGGCCCGGGCGGGCAGGGCGTGAACACAACCGACTCCGCGGTGCGCGTCATCCACAAGCCCACTGGGATGATCGTTTTCTGCGCGGACGGCCGTTCGCAGCAGAAGAACAAGGCAAGTGCGCTGGCCGTCCTGCGGTCCCGGCTGCTCAAGCTGAAGGAGGAGGAGGAGCGCGCGAAGTACGCGGCGCAGCGCCGCAGCCAGATCGGCACGGGCGACCGCAGCGAGCGCATCCGGACCTACAACTTCCCGCAGAACCGGGTCACCGACCATCGCATCGGCCTGACGCAGCACAATCTCCCGCAGGTGATGGAGGGTGACTTCGCCAGCATCATTGCGGCGCTGCAGACGGTGGACTTCGAGGAGAAGCTGGCGGCGCTCACGGGTCAGGAATTCGTGCTGCGGCGGGGCGCGGCCGACCGCGACGACGACTAGGAGGGAGATCGCTTCCGATGCTGACCTTGCTCGAAGTCATCAAGCGCACGGCCGAGTTCCTCGAAGGGCGCGGAGTCGAGAACGCCCGACTGAATGCGGAGCACCTCGTGGGGCAGGCCCTCGGTCTGAAGCGCATGCAGCTTTACCTCCAGTTCGAGAAACCGCTCAGCGATGCCGAACTTGAGCGCATTCGTCCGCTCGTGCGCCGCCGCGGCCTCCGCGAACCGCTCCAGCACATCGTGGGCGAGGTCGAGTTTGCCGGCCTGCGCCTGCGCAGCGACCGTCGCGCCCTCGTGCCCCGCCCGGAGACGGAGTACCTCACCGAGATCCTGCTCTCTCGGCTGCCCGAGACGCTGCCGCTGCGCGTGGCGGACCTCGGTACGGGAACGGGCGCGATCGCGCTCGCGCTGGCCGCCGCCCGCCCGGCTTGGGCAATCACGGCCTCCGATCTCAGTGCCGACGCCCTGGCGCTGGCCCGCGAGAACGCGGCGGCCATCGGGCTCGCCGAGCGCGTGAACTTCGCGGCGGGCTCATGGTTTGATGCCCTGCTGGAGGGCGAGCGCTTCGACCTCATCGTCAGCAATCCGCCTTACCTTGCCGCGCGCGAGGTGGCGGCGGCGGCTCCGGAGGTGCGCGAGCACGATCCGCGGATGGCCTTGGTCAGCGACGAGGAGGGCTTGGCCGATCTTCGCCGCCTCATTGCCGGTGCTGCCGCGCGGTTGAACTCAGGCGGCCTGCTCGCCCTTGAGACCGGACCCGAGCAGCATGGCGCGTTGACGGAGTTCGCCCGCGCAGCGGGTTGGGCGGACGTTGAGTCCCTCCGGGACCTGGCGGGCCGGGAACGCTACCTTCTGCTGCATGCGGCGGTGATTCCGCCGGCCTGACGCGTCAGGTCGGAGAATCGACGGCGGCCGTGCTGCGGTTGCGCCAGCGACTGACGACGCGTTGGTACATCGCGTCAGCGGAAAGCCCGTGGGCGGCGCGGAGAATGGCGACCGAGCTGCCGTGGTCGATGAATTGGTCGGGCCAGCCGATGCGCTCGACGGCGACGTCGCAGTTCGCCTCCTGCAGCGCCTCCAGCACCGCGCTGCCAAATCCGCCGGCCAGCACATGGTCCTCGAGCGTGACGATCAACGGGATGCAGGCGCCGTGGCTGAGGAGGAGGTTGCGGTCGAGCGGCTTGACGAAGCGGGCGTTGACCACGCCGACGCTGAGGCTCTCCTCGCGGGCGAGGCGGTCGGCGAGGGCGAGGGCATCCGCCACCATTGGGCCGAGAGCCCAGAGCATGATGTTCGAGCCCTCGCGGAGAACCTCGGCTTGCCCGGGCGTGAGGAAGCTCGGCTGCGCCTTGATCGGCACCCCCCGGCCGGCTCCGCGCGGGTAGCGGATGAAGGCCGGCGCCCGCAGTTCGAGGCCCGTGTGGAGCATGTCCACCAGTTCGTCCTCGTCCTTCGGTTGCATGATCGTCGCGTGCGGCACGCAGCGCAGGTAAGCGAGGTCGAACAGACCGTGGTGGGTCGGGCCGTCGTTCGGGGAGAGACCGGCCCGGTCGAGGCAGAACACGACGGGGAGATTCTGGAGGGCGACGTCGTGGATGATCTGGTCGTAGGCCCGCTGCAGGAACGTCGAGTAGATGGCCACGACGGGCCGGATGCCCTGGGTGGCGAGTCCGGCGGCGAAGAGCACGGCGTGCTCCTCGGCGATGCCGACGTCGAAGAACTGCCGCGGGCATTCCGCAGCGAGATAGGTCAGCCCGGTGCCGCTGGGCATGGCGCCGGTGATTCCGACGAGGGAGGAGTCCGCCTTGGCGAACCGGGCGAGGGCGCGGCCGAACACGTCCTGATAGTTCGGCGGCGTGTCCGGGGCTGGCTTGACGCTTTCTCCCGTGGTGGGATCGAACGCGCCGAGACCGTGGAACTTCTCCGGGTGAGCCATGGCGGCCTCGAGCCCGCGACCCTTCTGCGTAACCACGTGGAGCAGGACCGGCCCGTCGACCTCGCGCGCGAACGTCAGGTTCTTGGTCAATTCCTCAAGATTGTGCCCGTCGATCGGACCGAGGTAGCGCAGACCGAACTTCTCGAACAGGGATGACTCCACGAAGAAGTCCTTCGTCTCGCGCTTCCACTTCAGGTAGACCCGGTGCATGTCGTGCCCGCCCGGGAGCGACGTGAAGAACTTCTCGAGGTCCTGATGGATGCGGTTGTAGGTGCGATTCGTCGAGAGACGGTTGAGGTACCGCGCGATGGCGCCGACGTTCTTGGCGATCGACCATTCGTTGTCGTTGAGGATGACGATCAGCCGGCGGGTGGAGGAGACGACGTTGTTGAGGGCCTCGAGCGTGACGCCGCAGGTGAAGGCGGCGTCGCCGCAGACGGCGACCACGTGTTCCGCGGTTCCCCGGAGGTCGCGTGCGGCGGCCATGCCGAGGGCGGCGCTGAGCGCGGTGCCCGCGTGACCGGCGCCGAACGCATCGTGGGGACTTTCACTGCGCAGGAGGAAGCCGCTCGCGCCTCCGGTCTGGCGCAGCTTGCGGAAGAATTCCCCGCCCCGCCCGGTGAGCAGCTTGTGCACGTAGCCCTGATGGGCGACATCGAAGACGAACCGATCGGTGGCGGAGTCGAAGGTCCGGTGGAGGGCGAGCGTCAGCTCGACGACTCCGAGATTGGGTCCGACGTGTCCGCCATTGCGGGCGGTGACTTGGATGATCTCCTCGCGGATTTCGGCGGCGAGTTGCGCCAGTTGTCCGGGATCGAGCGCGTGGACGTCGGCGGGCCCGCGGATGCCATCGAGCAGGCGGAGGCTCGCGGGCGGGTTCGAGGACGCGTCGGACGGTGAGGGAGAATCGCTCATGGGAGCAGGAGCGCGCGCCTAGGCCGACGGGCGATCCGAAGGGAAATCCGTGAAGGTGGAGGTGCCGTCCTTCTGGCGCTTGAGCAGATCGATCCGGAGTTCCGCGTCGCGGAGCCGCTCTTCGCAGGCCTTGAGGAGGCGGGAACCCTCCTCAAACCGGGTCAGCAGGTCCGCGAGCGGCACGTCGCCCGACTCCATGGAGTCGACGATGCGCTCAAGCCGCTCCAAGGCGGCTTCGAAGGACAGGGAGGTGGGATCGGCGGGCTCCACGGAGAAGAGGCTAGGAAGGACGAGGGCGCTTTCAACCCCGGTTTCGGGATGGGGCCACAGACGAGATCATCGACGGACCGGGATGCCGCGTGCGGCGAGGTGCTCCTTCACGGCGGGAACCGTCAGGGCGCCGAAGTGAAAGAGACTTGCGGCGAGGGCGGCGCTGGCGTGGCCCTCGGCGAAGGCGGCGACAAAGTGATCGAGCGTGCCGGCGCCGCCGCTGGCGATCACGGGAACGCTGACGCGATCGCTGACGGCGCGGGTCAGGGCGCAATCGTAGCCGGCCTGAGTCCCGTCGGCGTCCATGCTGGTGAGGAGAATCTCCCCGGCGCCGCGGGCGACGGCGGCTTTGGCCCAAGTCACGGCGTCGAGGCCGGCGGGGTGGCGGCCGCCGTGGGTGTAGACGTCCCAGGCGGCGGTGCCGGCGCGTCGCTTGGCGTCGATCGCGACGACGATGCACTGGGAACCGAAACGTTCGGCGGCGCGCTGGATGAGTCCCGGGTCCTTGATGGCCGATGTGTTGAGGGAGACCTTGTCGGCGCCGGCGCGGAGCATGGCCTCGATGTCCTCAAGCGAGCGCAGCCCCCCGCCGACGGTCAACGGCATGAAGCACTGTTCGGCGGTGGCGGCGACGACATCGTGCATGATGTGGCGGCCGTCGCTGGAGGCGGTGATATCGAGGAAGACCAGTTCGTCCGCGCCTTGGGCGTCGTAGGCCTTGGCGCACTCCACGGGATCTCCGGCGTCGCGCAGTTCCTGGAAGCGGACGCCCTTGACGACGCGACCGGCGGTCACGTCCAGGCAGGGAATGATGCGTCGCGACAGCACGGCGGACGGGCCGGCTCGCCTTCCGGCGGGCCGGCGGATCGGCGGAGTTACTGCTCCGTGTGGGCGATGTCCGGTTCGAACTCGACGTGGAACCGGTAAACCTGTCCCGGCCGCATCACCAGCGGGTGGTCGCGGACGAGGTACTGCAGGTAGTGTACCTTGCCGTAGTTTGTCCGGTAGACCGGGTCGGCGCTGACCACCTCGGTTTCGCGCCAGGCCGCTTGGAAATCATTCTTGCTCACCCCGCAGCGCTGGCCCTGGGGTCCGAGCGTGAGGGCGCCCGAGACATGGTAGCGCGAGTGCGGCGCAGCGATCGCGAGCATGTAGCGGAACTTGTCGAGTGTGACCTGCTGCTTGACGGTGTAGGCGAATTCGCAGCCGATCTTGTTGCCGGAGAAGTTCCATTGGACCTTCACGCTGCCGAGCCCCTTGACCATTTCCTCCTTGGTGTTGATCAGTTCGGGCTGCTCGTAGCGGAAGTAGAAACTGTTGCGCAGACCGAGGCCCGTGACGCAGTTCTTGCCGTAGAAGGCGGGGAGGGTGACGTGCTCGCCGAAGGTGAGTTCGGGGAGCATGATGGGCGCGTAGACATTGTTCGGCCAGTCGAAGATGCCCGGGCAGTGCGGGAAAGGCAGACCGTCGGCGACGGGTTCGCTGCCGCAGGAGACGAGTGGGATCTGGAAGTGGAGCCCGCTGGCGGCGTCGCGGTACAGGAAGACTCCCTGTTCCTTGCGGTTGGACTTGTCGAAGATGACGAAGCGGCCGGCGGTCTTGGGAGCCTCGAGCTTCGGCGGGATCGGCGGCAGCTGGACCGCCTTGGCGAGGCGGGACCACTGGCACAGGTAGCGCGCGGCGTCGAAGTTCGCCATGCGCGTCGTGTGGTTTGCGTAGGCGGTCCGCTCCTCGTCGCGCAGGTCGACGAAGCCGTGCTCCTGGTCGAGGTAGGTTTGATAGAAGAAGAAGAACAGCCGCCGCAGGATGTCGTGGTACTTCGGCTTCTGGTCATCGGGAATCCAGCCATCGCGGAGCCCCTGCAGGATGATGGAGATGCAGTGCATCTGGCCGTAGGCGCCGGCGGCGCGGCCGAAGGCCCAGCCCAAGCCGTCGGCCCGGACCGAGTCCGGCATCATGCGGATGTACTTCTCGGCGTACGTCCGCAGCGTTGGCAGCTTCCGGTCGCGGACCCCGCTGTTTGCGTGCAGCTGCAGGGCGGAGCGGATGAAGACGAACGTCATCACCCCGTAGAGATTGAAGTTGCCGCCGAGGCCACCGGTCGAGTCATCGAAGAACCCGGTGGAGCTGGTCTGATTGATGCGATCGACGAGGCGCTCGATCAGGCGTGACGTCTCGTCCTTCTTGGACAGGCCGAAGCTGAAGCGGGCGACGGCCTTGGCGATGTTGAACGCCTGCCAGTGGTTGTCGAAGTCGCTGCGGTGGAGCAGTTGCTTGTCGATGCGGACCTGGGTTTCCTCGACGAGGCGTTCCCAGACCGGGTTGCGCTCCTTGGACGGACCGAAGCAGAGGAGGCCGAGGGAGGCGTAGGCCAGACCATTCTCGGCGGCCGGCTCGGTGAACATCTGGGCGGTGACGCAGCGGGCGGCGAGGTCGACCAGATCGTGTCCCTTCAGCGTCGTTTCTCCGGTGGCCCGATAGTACTCACCGAGCGCGTAGGCGGCGTGGCCGGGCTCGTCGAGGCGGCTCTGCTCGCCCTGAACCGGGAGGAGGGAGCCGTCGGGTTGAATGGCATCGAGATTCTGGCCCAGAATGGAGCGGGCCATGTCGAGGCATTGCTCAGAGAAACTATGCATGCGTGGTGAGTGGCGGGTGGGTGAGGGGGCGGGCGGGGCGGGCGGGGCGGGCGAGGCGGGCGAGGCCGAAGGGTCTTTGTCCCGCACTTTCCGGGGCGGGGCAAGAGGGAATTCCGGGCGTCAGCGGGAGATGAGCTTCAGGAACTCGTCGTTGGTGCGCGTCTTGGACAGGCGGGCGATCATGGTCTCGGTCGCCTCCTCGATCTTCTGCTGCACCAGCGCGCGGCGGAAGAAATGAATGGCGTCGAGCTTCTTGGCGTCGAGCAGCAGCTCCTCCTTGCGGGTGCCGGACTGCTGGATGTTGATCGCCGGCCACAGACGCATCTCGGCGCACTTGCGGTCGAGCACGAGGTCGCTGTTGCCCGTGCCCTTGAACTCCTGGAAGATCACGTCGTCCATTCGGCTGCCGGTCTCGACGAGGATGGAGGCGATGATGGTGAGCGAGCCGGCTTCCTCGGTGCGGCGGGCGGAGGCGAAGAGCTGGCGGGGCTTCTCCAAGGCGCGCACGTCGAGGCCGCCGGAGCCGGTGCGGCCGGAGTTGCGCATCGTATTGTGGGCGCGGGAGAGGCGGGTGAGCGAGTCAAGCAGCAGGACGACGTCGCGGCCGCTCTCGACGAGCCGGCGCGCGCGTTCGATGGCGAGGTCGGCGACCCGAACGTGGCTCTCGACCTGTTCATCGTTGGAGGAGGCCCAGATCTCGGCCGGGACGCTGCGGCGGAAGTCGGTGACCTCCTCGGGACGCTCGTCGACCAGCAGCACCATGACGTGGCACTCCGGATGGTTCTCGATCACGCCGAGCGCGATGTCGCGGAGCAATGTGGTCTTGCCCGTCCGCGGCGGGGCGACGATCAGGCCGCGCGTGCCCTTGCCGATGGGGCAGAACAGATCCACGGCGCGGGTGGTGAGGCGGCCATCCTTCAACTCCAGCTTGAGCTGCTGGTTCGGCGAGATCGTGGTGAGATTGATGAAGTCGATCTTGTTGCGGCGGTCCTCGATCGAGAGTCCGTCGACCGCCTCGATGAACTTCATCTTCGGATTCGGGAACTTGCCCTCGGCCGGGTAGGCCGTGCCGCTGATGATTTGGCCGGGCTTCAGCTTGAAGCGCCGGATCAGTTCCTTCGGTACGAACGTGTCCGTCGGGCGGCGCTTGCCGTACTTCGAGAGGTCGAGCAACTGACCGTTGCCTCCCTTGGCGAAGTCGATGTCGAGGATGCCCTCGACCTTCACGAGGTTCTCCGGGGGCGGCGCGGGACGTTCGGCGACGACGGGACCCGAAGCAGGGGCGGGAGGGGTAGTCGGCGCAGGGGTGGCGGCCGACGGGGAGGCAGTCTGATTATCCATGGAAAAAGAGTACGTTCTAGTATGCGCGCGTATGCACGGACCCGTGGCCCGGGCTTGACGTGCAAAACCTGTCGCGAGATATGAGCGAGGCGCACTTAGCGCACATCCCCTCTCATACCCCCTAACAGCCACCAACGTGTCGGACCAAACGATTACCTCAGTATCCCGAGAAAGTCGGGTTTTCAGGCCTTCGGCCGAGTTTCAACGCCAAGCGAACCTTGGGAGTCTCGCCGCATATAAGAAGCTTTACGCGGAGTCTGTCAACGCTCCAGAAAAGTTTTGGGGTCGGCAGGCCAAGGAGTTGCTCACCTGGCGGCGCCCGTTCAAGAAGGCGCTTTCCTGGAAGCTGCCGCACGCGAAGTGGTTCGTCGGAGGCCAGCTCAACGTCGCGGAGAACTGCATCGACCGCCATCTCGGCACCGCCCGCGAGAACAAGGCGGCGATCATCTTCGAGGGCGAGCCGGGCGACATTCGCACGCTGACGTACAAGCAGCTGCATCGCGAGGTCTGCCGCTTTGCCAATGTGCTGACCGGACTTGGCGTGGGCAAGGGTGACCGGGTGGCGATCTACATGCCCATGGTGCCGGAGGCGGCGGTGGGGATGCTGGCCTGCGCGCGCCTTGGGGCTATCCACACGGTGATCTTCGGCGGTTTCTCGAGCGAGGCGATCAAGGATCGCGTCAACGACTGCCAGGCGAAGGTGATCCTCACCGCCGACGGCGGCTGGCGGCGCGGTAAGGTCGTTGAACTCAAGGCGAATGTCGACCGTGCGGTCGGCTTCACCCCGAGCGTCCAGCACGTCGTCGTGCTCAAGCGCACCGGCAACGCGGTCACGATGACTGAGGGTCGCGATCGCTGGTGGCACGAACTCGTCGATGCCGCCCCCGCCGAACACCGAGCCAAGGGCTTCGACAGCGAGAACCCGCTCTTCATCCTCTACACGTCCGGTTCCACCGGCAAACCCAAGGGCGTGCTGCACACGTCCGGCGGGTACCTGCTCGGCACCGCGATCACCACGAAGTACGTCTTCGACCTGAAGGAGACGGACATCTATTTCTGCACCGCCGACATCGGCTGGATCACCGGCCACAGCTACGTGGTCTACGGTCCGCTGGCGAACGGCGCGACGATCCTGATGTACGAGGGCGCGCCGAACCAGCCGGGCCCGGATCGTTTCTGGGAGATGATCGACCGGCACGGGGCGACGATCTTCTACACGGCACCGACTGCGATCCGCGCGTTCATGCGCTGGGGTGACGAGCACGTGAAGAAGCACAGCCTCAAGTCCCTCCGCCTCCTCGGCTCGGTCGGCGAGCCGATCAATCCGGAAGCGTGGATGTGGTATCACACGCTGATCGGCAAGAAGCGCTGCCCGATCGTCGACACGTGGTGGCAGACCGAGACCGGGGCGATCATGGTTTCCCCGCTGCCGGGCGTCACCCCGACCAAGCCGGGCTCGTGCACGCTGCCCTTCTTCGGGGTGGTGCCGAAGGTCCTCGACGAGCAGGGCCGCGAGGTGCCGCGCGACGCGGGCGGGAAGCTCTTCCTCAAGAATCCGTGGCCGTCGATGCTGCGCACGCTCTGGGGCGACGACGATCGCTTCAAGCGGCAGTACTGGAGCGAACTGCCGGGATACTACTTCGCGGGTGATGGCGCCCGCATCGACAAGGATGGCTACCTCTGGGTCGTCGGCCGCATCGATGACGTCCTGAATGTCTCCGGCCACCGCATCGGCACCGCCGAGGTCGAGAGCGCGATGGTCTCTCACCCCGCGGTCGCGGAGGCGGCCGTCGTCGGCCGTCCCGACGAACTCAAGGGACAGGCCCTCGTTGTCTTCGTCATCACGAAGTCCGGCGTCGCGGCAACCAAGGAACTCCGCGAGGAACTCCGGGCCCACGTGGCCCGCGAGATCGGCTCGCTCGCGCGGCCGGACGATGTCCGCTTCGCCGCCGGGCTGCCGAAGACCCGTTCCGGCAAGATCATGCGCCGCATCCTGAAGGAAATCGCCGCCGGCGGCGAAGTGAAGGGCGACACCACGACCCTCGAGGACTTCTCGGTCGTCTCCGCCCTGCAGGCCCAGGAGGAGTGACCGCCCCAAAGGCCGGGTGGCTCGTCCGCGCCGATGTATTCACCCGGCAAGGACAACTGCCGGCCCGATCCGGGCTTTGACGGTGACGCCGCGCCTGCGCTAGGATGGCGCATGCGCGGGGTATTTCGATGGGTTCAGTCCGGGCGGGGAAGGTTCGGCGCGCGCGCCCGCACGGTCGGACGTTCGGCGGCGCGCGTCACGTGTTCGCCGCGGGGTGGCGATTTCGTGTGGACTGATGCCCGCCCGCCTGCGTTCTCGCTGATCGAATTGCTGTTGGTGCTGGCGGTGGTGGCGGTGCTCGGGGGACTCGCGTTGCCGGCGGGGCGGAGAGCGCTCGAGTTTGGGAGGGTCGTGCGGACGCAGGCGCTGTTCGCGCAGTGGCGGGCGGCGTTGGAAGGGTACCGGGCCGAGTACGGAGCGTACCCGGAGATCGCGGCGGGAGGTTTGTTGGAGTCGGAACTCCTCGCTGGCGCCCTGACGGGTCGCGATTCGCTGGGCCGGGAGGCGTTGGCGGACGGACTGAATGGCAACCTGCGCCGCCTGCGTTTCCTTGAACCGGCGGCGTCGGACTGGCTGCGGTTGGATGCGCCCGCGACGCGGGCCGTGGTCGTCGATGCCTTCGGCAACAGCGACATCGCGGTTCTTTATGATCGCGATGGCGACGGGTGGATTCGCGGCGAGGAAGCAGTTCTGCCGCCGTTGCGGCCGGGCAACGCCCGCGAGGGCTTCGGCGAACCGATCACGTTGGCCGGGGCGGGCACGCTGCGCGATTCGGGAGTGCGCGCGCGGATTGCGTTCGTGACGGTCGGAGCCGGAGATGGCCGTGAGCCGATGTGCAGTTGGCGGGATTGAGGACCTCTCGATGCGACGCGCGACACGCGAATTCCCGTCGGTTGGGAACCGGCGCGCCGGTGATGGCGGTTCCAGTCTCTCGATGCGATGCCGAGCGCGCGAACCGGCCAGCATGACGACGCGGCCCGCGGTGGCGGGGGGTGGGGGTGTTGTGCGCCGGCGTTCGGCGCGCGACTTCGCCGCGGCGCTGAACCGGTACGCCGTTGCTGGGAGGCGGGGCGTTCCCCCGCCGACATCGCGCAGGCTGACGCGCGGATGGCCCGAGGCGGGATTTTCCCTCCTCGAGACGATGCTCGTGCTCGCCATCGCGGGATTGCTGGCGGGAGGACTGGCGGCGGTGGCGCCGTCGGGCTCGCGGCCAGCGGTGTTCGATGCCGGCGCGATCCTCCTGCGCGATGCTTTTGCCGAGGCGAGGCAGGTGGCGCTGGCCCGGGGCGCGATTGTCCGGGTGGTCTTCCCGGTCGCCGACGATGCCGCGCCCGCTGGGTCCTATTGGGTGGTTGAAGCGGATGACTCGGGTGCGTGGAGTTCGATGGAGGGTGTGCGGAGCTTGCCGGAGGGAGTGGTTGTACGGCGCAGCGGCGCGGCCGGGACGGTGCGGGCCGACGACCGGCGGACCTCGCAGTTTTCGGGACGCGCCACGTTCGCGGTGGCGGGCGTGACGGGAGCGGCCGGGCGCGCGTGGGATTACGTCGAATTTCGACCCGGGGGAACAGCCTTGCCCTGCCTCGTGGTCCTGGCCCCGCCGACGGGCGCCGGGGGTGATGACATTCACGACGACGCTGCTCTGGCGGCCGGGGTGCGCGGCGTGAGGGTGAGCCTCTATGGAACCACCACGCTGCTGCCGGGGAGCGAGTGCTTCTGACATGGAACCGCGCCGAAATCATCTGAAGGGCGGCTCGGCCTCGGGGACCGCCGCAGCGCGGCGTCGTCGTCGGACGCTCACGCCGTGCGGTTCCGGAACGCATCCCGGGTCTGCCGCCGGCTGCCCCGACTCCGGCGGTGCGAGCAGGCGCGTTGCGGGGCATCTCGGGACGGCCCCAAGCCTAGATCCTTCGGCGGGCTTCACCCTCGTCGAGACGCTGCTTGCGCTGGTATTGGCGCTCGCGGCCGTGGGGCTGCTCGGCGGCCTCGGCCCCTTGGCGGATCTGGCCGGCGCGCTGGGTCAGCAGCGCGTGGCGCAGCGGGCGGCGGCGAATCTCTGCGCCTCGTGGCCGTCGGGTCGGGCTCCGGCCGACCGGAGGGTTTCGGCCAGCGACTGGGCGGGGCTGGCGTCGGACGATCCGCGCGTGTGGTTCGCCGACGCCGCGGGTTGGGGAGCATGGGCGGATGCGGCGGACGGTGGGGCTCCGAGCGCCGCGCCGTTGGAGGACGGATCGACGGCGCCACGGTTCGAATTGGTGCTCGTGGACGGCACGGACGAACGAACACCGGGAGCGACCGGGGACGGAGCGTCGGCAAGGCCAGGATCGGCCGTTCCGGCGTGGATCGTGGTCTCGTGGCCGGTGTATGAAGGACGCTCCGTCTGGGTGGAGCGGGCGAGGCGGCATCGCTGGAGTCTCGCGGTCAACTTGAACTCCCGATGACGACCCGGCATCGGCGCGCGGCCTCGCTGGTGGAACTGCTGCTCGCGCTCGCGCTCACGGGCCTGATCGCCGGTGGAATCACGGGCCTGCTGGTCTCCGCGTGGCAACGGTTCTCGGCGGTGGCGGATCGGCTCGCGGTGGAGTCGACGGCGGACATCGTCCTTCGCCAGATCGAGAGCGACCTGCAGACGGCGGTCATCCGGGCAGACGGCGGTGTCTGGTTCGCGGTCACCCGGCAGTCGGAGCCCCAGGTTGGGAGGGGCGATGCGGGCGTCGCGGACGCGGACTGGACAGGCGGAGTCAAGCCGGTGGAGGGCTCGTTGGAGTGGGCGAGCGGGACGGCCGCGCGGCTGCGTTTTGGACAGGCGGGCCTCTGGCTGCGTTTCTTCACGCAGATCCCGGACACGGCGGACCGGCTGGCGAATCTGCCGGCGCCCCGCGCGGTGTCCTATCAGCTGGTCCGCCGCCGCCTCGTCGCGAGCGCGGCGGTGCCCGTGGGGACGCGGGCCCCGATGACGTACCACCTTTACCGTGGGGCGGCCCGTCCGGCGGGCCCCGAGTGGAACGACCCGGATTCCAGCTTCGCCGCAGGGTATGACCTCTTCGCCCCGGCCTACGGGAGGCCAGACGCGTCGCGGATCGACAACGTGGGCAACGTCCGCTCCCCCCGCCGCTTCGAGCAGGTGCTGGCGGCCGACGTTGTCGACTTCGGGGTGCGGGTCTGGGCCGCCCAGCCCGACGGCCGGGAGACCTGCGTGTTTCCGCAGCCGGGACACGGTGGGTTCGCGGCGACCCGACGGGACGGTCGGGACGGGCAGCCGGCGGCGGTGCCCTTGGGTGAAGGGGCGGACGCCACGCGGGCGGCGATGCCGTTGGTGTATGGATTTCCGACCCGCGTCGATGTCGTTCTCCGCATCCTCACACCGACCGGCGCCCGGGTGTTGCGCCGCCTCGAAGCAGCCGCGGTGGGGGCGCTCGGTGCCGCGTGGTGGGAGTGCGTGGAGCGGGAGTCGCGCGTCGTGGTGCGGGCCTTTCGCCTGCCGGAGGTGATGCCGTGAGGAGTGCGAGTACGTCGATCCGTCGAGGCAGACGGCGTGGCGGCTTCGCCTTGCTGCTGGTGCTCGCGGTGATGATGTGTCTGGCGGTGTGGACCGGGACGCTGGGATTCTTGATCGAGCGCGGAGCGGCGACGCCTCCGGAAGTCGACGCCTTCGTCCGGGCGCGGGCGGCGGTGCTGGCGGCGTTGGATCGGGCGCGGGAGCGGGCGGAACAGTTGGCCGGTCCCGACCTTCGGGTGACGGCGGGGGCGGGGCGCGTTGCCACGCTCGACGACGGGCGTCGGGGCCTTGCTGGGGTGTGGGATGTCGCGGGAGAGGAACCCGTCTTTCTGGGCTGGCTGGCAGAGGGATCGGAGGACGAACGATCGGATCCCACGTGGCCGGCGAGGCTCCCGGCCCCGACCGGAGCCAGCGAGTCCGAAACGGTGACACTGCTGGGCTTGGGGTCGGTGAGCGCGGCGCGGGATCGCGTGGTGGCACGTCTGCGGCGCGAGCCCGATGGACCGATGCTGCCGGGCACCGCGCTCACCGGAACCCGGTACGAGGTGCGCACGACCTATGCGGTGTTCGACGAAGGGGTGAAGGCGAGTCTTTGCGTTGCGGCGGAGCCCGCGATGCCCTCGCCGGCGGAGGCGTGGCCTGACCTCCCTGCAGCGTCGGTCGAGGCGGCGATTCGTTGGGAGCGCGCCACCGTCGCGCGGCGCACCGGGCTGGAAATGCTCTTTCCCGGCCTCGACGTGGCCTCGCCGGAGATCCGCGCCCGATCGGAGAGGCTTTTCGCCCGCCCGCACCTGCGTCTGCTGGACCCGGCCATCACACCGACCCGGCTGCGCGGCCGCTTCCACGACGTCACGGCCCTCAGCCGTGGCCTGCTGACCTCCACCAACCCCGCGTCGCCGGGTTGGCGGACGAACTGGGCGAACCCTGACGCTGCCGGGGACGCGACGCTCGCGGAGCGACTGTGCCTCCGCGTGGCATCGGGCGAGGCCTTGCCCTTGCGGCCCACGCGAACGATCGAGCACGGTCCGCTGGCTGGCGGAGCGGATGGGCTGGGCCCGGGGATCGTGGAGGCCTCGCTCTGGTTGGGTCTGATGGCGGTGACTACGGCACCCGGAGTGCACGCATTGCACCTGCGTCACGAGCTGCGCATTGCGCTCTGGAATGCCGGGGCGGTGGCTCGGACGGTTGAGCCCGGTGAGTTGGAGGTGGCGTGGGAGGGAGTTCCCGGACTGCGCATCACCTCCGCGTCGGGCGAGACGGTGGTCGATGAGGCGACGCCACCTGCAGCGCGGGTGCGCGCGGTGAATCGGATCCGCGTCGACTGGGCACCCGGCGAGGTGGTTCTGCTGCGCGGAGGTCGGGACTTGGCCTTGGACGGAGGGTCGGAGGTCGAGACGTGGGTCGTGCCGTCGCCGTCGGATGACGCCGAACCGGTGTGGCAACTGCTGCTGGAGGCGATTCCGGCGGCGACCGTGAAAGTCAGCTTGCGGGTGCGCGGTGAAGCGCTCGGTGCGTTGCGCGCCCGCGAAGGGTGGAGGCTGGTGGAGCAGGTGATCCCTTCGACGGTGGAGGGCGGTCCCGGAGCATGGACCGCGGCGTATGGCATGGCGGTGGATCCGCTGGCGGCGGATGCGCGCGTGCCGGTCGCGTCCGCGGCGGTGCTTCGGGCGGGAGCGCGGTGGACCGATGACCCCTGGGCGAACGTCGCGACGGCGGAAGAGTTCACGGTGGCGCAGCTGCCGCCGGCGGCGTGCGGGGTCCGGTGGGATGTTCCGGTCGCGTCCGCGGCGTCATTGCTCAGCCTGCGCGGGATCGTCGACGAGCGAGGGGAAGGCGTAGGCTCGCGGGGGGCCGGGGCGTTCAACCGCGTGTTCGACGAGGCCTGTTTTCTCCCCGGCGTTGCGGCTTCGGATCCGGAGCGAGCGGGGGCGGCGGCTCGGTCTTTCCCCTTTCTTGAGCGACGGGTGCGGACGGACGCGGCGGATCCTGAGCCGACGGCCCCCGGAGCGGAGGTGTGGTGGGTGCGCGGCGCGTTCAACGTCAACGCCACTTCGGTTCCCGCGTGGTCCGCGCTCCTGGGCGGGGCGCTGGAGGTTACCGGCCTGCCGGGCTGGGCCGGACTTCGCACGCCGCGGCACGGCGAAGGGAGCGGTCTCGTGGACACCGAAACGCCGGACCGGGCAGCGGCGCTGGCCGCAGCAGTGGTGGCGCGCAGTCGAACCCGCGCTCGACCGTTTCGCTCGGTCGCTGACTTTGTTGACTCGGGCGTTCTGGAGGATGCGATCGCGGACGCTGGCGTGAATGCGGGTCTTCCCACCGGGAGTCGGGGGTTACCGGGCTGGATCGACCAAGGGGACCTCCTCTGCCGTCTCGGCGCCCGGTTGACGGCACGGTCCGACACCTTTCTGGTCCGCGTCTATGCAGACGTGAAGGACGCGCGAACCGGAAGGGTGTTGGCGCGCGCCTGGGCGGAAGCGACGCTCCAGCGCTTTGCAGAAGCCGTCGATGCGATGACGGAATCCGGGGAGGATGCGGATCACCGGACAGGCCCGCTGGCTAATCTTGGACCACGCCGCCTCAAGGTGATCGACTTCCGGTGGCTGCTTCCCAGCGAAGTCTAGAGGTTCCGGCGGCAAGCGGAGCGCTGTCCTGCGGGGCGGGGGGGAGTGGTGCCAGAGGGCGGGATTGAACCGCCGACCAAAGGCTTATGAGTCCTCTGCTCTACCACTGAGCTACTCTGGCAAACCAAGCTTTCTGAGCTACTTACAAGCACCACCGAATTAACTTTCTACAGTCGTTTTCTACAGTGGAGGCATGAATATGAGCACCCCCAAGGGAAAACGCAATGTATGAGAAAGAACCTCCGTGCAGTGCCTGCTTCGCAACAAACAGAGCGGCGGTTACTACGGGCGGTTCACTTTGCACGGCAAGCAAAAATGGTTCCAGCTCGACACTGATGTGCTCTCGGTCGCCAAGCTCCGCCTGGCGGACAGGGCGGCGGAAGTGGCCAAGCGTCGGGGCAGCATTGCCAACGTAGAGGCCGGCAAGGCCGCCGTCGGCGACCTGATCGCGGTTTACGTCGCCCGGACCAAGGCCGATTCCGATTTGCGACCGGCTTCTGTAAGTGCGCGGCTGGTCGCCCTCAAGAAGCTCAGGAAAACTTGGCCTGATATCGAATTCATGGCGCCCAAGCAGATCACTCCGTCCGCCGTCTTCGACTGGGTCACGCGGTTCAAACTGGAAGGTACCAACTACCTGCCGCCTGGCGCCAAGACCACCATCAAGGGCAACTCCGCCACGTCGGTTAACCTCGCCATCGATACGTTGCGCCGCCTCATGGACATTGCCTTGGAGCGTGGGCAGATTCACACGAATCCCGTCGCGGTAAAGCCGCCAACCGGCCGGCTAAAGAAGAAGGTCGTAAGAGCGAAAATCATCCTTCCGAGCATGGCGGAGGTCGAGAAGCTGTTCGCGGCGATGGAGAACAACGGCGCCCCCGGGGGGCGGGGAGCCGAAGCCGCTGACTTTTGCCGCTTTCTCACCCTCTCCGGAGCACGCCTCGGAGAGGCCGCTGTGATCACCTGGCAGTGCGTTACCTGGGCGCATGAACAGGTCCGCATCCCGGGCTACAAGTCCGACTCTTCGGACCGTTTCATTCCACTTTTCCCGGCACTTGCCGCCTTCTTGAAAAAAATCACCGCGCGTCGTGAGTCCGCCGCCCGTTTCAAATCCGAGGGAGCGAATCTCCTCAGGCCGACGGATCCGATCTTTCGGCTCAAAGAGTGTCAAAAGACGATCGATGCCGCCTGCCTGAAACCTGGCATGCAGCGTTTCACGCACCACGATTTTCGGCATCTCTTTGCCACGATTTGCATCGAGTCGGGAGTGGACATGCCGACGGTTGCCGCGTGGATGGGGCATAACGACGGCGGCGTTCTCGCCATGCAGACCTACGGGCATTTGCGCCGTGACCACAGTCAGAGCGCTGCGAAAAAGGTGCAGTTCGGCAACCTTGCGGCCGTTCCCCCAGCCTCTGGCGCGGCGGTCATCCCCCAGCCGAATGTGCCTGGTCTTGCTAACGGCGAAGAGGGAAAAGTGGCAGGGTGAGGGGCGCACGCCGATGGGTTGTGCCGCGGCCGGTTCGGCTGGGTCGAAAATTCAGAATTGCACTATCCGGCAAATTGCCGGATGGTCTACCCATGGCCACCGCTGTCAGAAAGCCGCTCCGCCCCCAAGCCCGAACCGCCCGTTTGGAAGCGCGGGTTTCGCGTGATTTCAAGGACACACTCGAGCGCGCTGCTGCCGTCACCGGGCATGCGACGCTAAAGAGTTTCTTGATTTACGCGCTGCAATCGAGTGCGAGCAAAGCCATCGAAGACCACCGTCTGGCGCGCTTGTCCGACGAAGAATCCCGGAGCTTTGTCCGCTCCTTGTTGGAGCCGCCGGCGCCCAATGCCGAATTGCGGGCCGCCTTCGGACGCTACCGGGCAGCCACGGGCCAGACCTGATGGCTTTTCGCTTTGAACCCCTGGGGCGGGTGCACGATCGCGCTGGCTTCCGTTGTGGAATTGAACCGCTTGATCTCTATCTCCAGCAACTCGCACGAAAGGACGTCGAGCGGCGCGTGGCGGCAGCGTTCGTGATGGTTGCGACAGAGTCGCCGGCGGTGATCGCCGGCTACTACACACTTTCCTCATTTTCCGTCGAAGTCGGCGAACTGCCGGAATCCCTGCAAAGGAAGTTGCCTCGGTATCCTCGCCTGCCCGCGACCCTTTTGGGGAGACTGGCCCGAGATGCGCGCTTCCCAGGCACCGGCTATCTGCTCCTGATGGATGCCTTGACCCGGGCCTACCGGCAGTCCGCGCAGGTTGCGTCGCTCGCGATCGTCGCCGACGCGAAAGACGAACGCGCCTTGCAATTCTACCGCAAGTTCGGATTCAAACCTCTTGGTCATTCCGCGAACCGGGTTTTCCTACCAATGGCGACCATTGACCAGTTGGTTGCGGTACAGCTTTTGAGCGGCTCCATGGCGAAGGGGCGGAGACTGGAGCCGCCTCTCCGCCATGCAGGCAGTGCAATATGGCCGCCCAATCGGCCCATGAGCACCCCCAGCCCGCTGCGATGGTCTTGAGGGAGATGAATCGGCACGCGCTCGTGCCACCGTTTTAGCGCGGCAATTGCCATCGTCACATCCGCGCGCGGCGATCCTTCGGCATGCTGGAAAAGCCCGTTCGAATCGGGGGACTCGCGAAGGAGTAGGGGCAAGGAGGAGATACGATCGTCGCCAATGTCGGCGTCACGAGCGTCGTCCGGGCAGGCACGGCGGACGGTGTGAATCCGCGATCAGCGGAAGGGCCAGATGCGGAAGAACTGGGCGAAGAAAACCGCAGCGATCACGTACCCAAGGAGCGGCAGGCGCTTTGGCTGCGCGAGGCCGATCGCGAGCAGGGCGGCGGCGATCAGGCCGAGGCCGATGCCTTCGGCGATGCTGAAGGTGAGCGGGATCGCAAGGATCGTGAGCACCGCCGGGACCGCGATGGAGAAGTCGCTCATGTCGATCTCCGTCACCGACTGCATCATGAAGACTCCCACGATCACGAGCGCGGGCGCGGTGGCGGCGGCCGGGATGATGAGAATCAGCGGCGTGAAGAAGAGCGCCAGCAGCATCAGCACGGCGGTCGTCACCGACGTCAAACCCGTGCGGCCACCGGCTTCCACGCCGGCGGCCGACTCGATGTAGCTGACCACGGTCGACGTCCCGAAGAGCGCGCTCAGGAGGGTCGCGAGCGAGTCGGCCACGAGGGCGCGGCCGGCCTTCGGCAACGTGCCGTCCGGGCGGAGGAATCCGGCCCGCTTGGTGACGCCGATCAAGGTCCCGATGTTGTCGAACATGTCGACGAGCAGCAGCGTGAGGATCAGCGGCAGCGCCAGCATCAGGGCGTTGCCGTCCGTGAGGAAGCCAAACGTCAGTTTGAAGAAGATTGGGTCGGCAGACGCCGGCAGGTCGACCACCCGGGTTGGAAGTTCCGTGACGGCACGGCCTGCCTCGCCGGGAACGAAGAGGCCGAGCAGCGTGACGACCGCGATGCCGATGAGGATGCCGCCGGTCACGCGCCGTGCGACGAGGATCGAGGTGAGGATGACGCCGAAGAGGCAGAGCGCCACCGGCCCGGAGGCGAAGTTGCCGTGGGAGACGAACGTGGCGGGGTTCGCTACGATCACCCCGCCGTTCTTGAGCCCAATGAACGCGATGAAGAGACCGATGCCGCACGTGACGGCGATCTTCAGCGCATGGGGAATCGCCTCGATGATCTTCTCGCGGATCCCGGTCACCGACAGCGCGAGGAAGATCACGCCGTTCACGAAGACCATGCCGAGCGCTTCCGACCAAGGTACGCCCTTGCCCAGCACGATCGTGAAGGTGAAGAAGGCGTTGATTCCCATGCCCGGCGCGAGCGCGATCGGGTAGTTCGTGATGAGCGCCATCAGCCCGGACGCGATCGCCGCCGTCAGCGCCGTCACGGTCACCAGCGCACCCTTGTCCATGCCGGTGTTGGCGAGGATTGCGGGGTTGACGGCGAGGATGTACGCCATCGCCGCGAAGGTGGTCAGGCCGGCTTGCAACTCGCGGCCGACCGTCGTGTTGTTCTGCTCGAGGTGAAAAAGGCGGTTAAGCATTGGGGAAGTCTGGGGTGTCAGTAACGGGAGGCGTACGGGGACCCGAAAGTAAAGCTATTCCAATGCCAACGAAACATCCTTTGGCGCGAAAGGGTTGTGTGAGTGGCACCCCACGTGCTCCATGACCTCACGCATGAGTCTTTTTGCCGTCTTGTCCTCCGTTCGCTCCCTGGTCCGCCGCGCGGGTCTCTTCCTGGCCGTGGTGCTGCTGCCCGCGTTCGCGGCCGACCAGGAGCCTCGGCCGTTGCTGGCGCTTTGCGCGGCCTATCCGCCGGAGATCACCGCACTGCAGCGGGAGTTCGGGGTCAGCGAGTCGAACGGCTTCACGAAGACTTCAATCAAGGGACTGACCTACTGGCGGGGACGCTACGGTCGGTTCGACATCGTGGTTTTCCGAACCGGGGTCAGTCTGGTCAACGCCGCGTATCAACTGCAGGTGGCGCTGGATCGCTTTCCGATCACCGCCGTGCTTTTTGCCGGCGTCGCGGGGGGGACTGACCCGTCCTTGTCCATCGGTGATGTCGTCATTCCGGAGCAGTGGGCCTATCACGCGGAGTCCGCGTACCTGAATCCCGACGGCAAGGGCGGCCATGTGCGCCCCGACTACTTCAAAGCGACCTACGAGAACTTTGGCATGATCTACCCCAACGACGTGACGGCGATCCGGGAGGGGGAGGAGGACTTCGTGACGATGCCGGTTTTCCCAGCGGATCCGACCTTGCTGGCCGCGGCCCGACGCGCAGTCCCGCACCTGCCCGCGCAGCGCAAGGCGGGCCGGGAGATCGCGGTCAGCGTCGGAGGCACCGGGGTGGCGGGGGCGGTCTTCCTCGACAATGCCCCGTATCGCGAGTGGGTGTTCCGCGTGTGGCAGGCGCGTTGCACGGATATGGAGTCGACCGCGCTTGCGCACGTCGCCTGGGCGAACCGCACGCCGATCCTGATCGTGCGCGGCCTCAGCGACCTCGCTGGCGGGCAGCACGGCGCGAATCCCATCGACGAGAACGAGGCATCCGTCTCCGCCATCGCGGCCCGGGTGCTGCGTCAGGTTGTGGACGAACTCTAGTCCTGATTCCCATGGCGACTCCACTCACCCGCTTTTCCGTCGCGCCGCTCCACACCATGACGCAGGACCTCGCCGCCGTGGCGATGGGGCGGACGGAGCCCGACCTCGTCATCACGGGAGCCCGAGTGCTCTCGACCTACACCGACCGGATTCATCCGGACCGCGAGGTCTGGATCAAGGGAGGTCGGATCGCGGTGGTGAAGCCGGCCGGAGCCTTCACGCGGAGCGGCTTTGCCGGCCGCACCTCCGTCTACGATGCGCAGGGTGGGATCGTCGCCCCGGGTCTGGTCGATCCGCACGTGCACATCGAGAGCAGCATGATGACGGCCTGCGCGTTCGCCGAGGCGGCGCTGCGCAACGGGACGACGACCGTATTCTGCGACTCGCACGAGATCGGCAACGTCTGCGACGTCGCCGGCATTGAGTGGATGCTGGAGGACGCGCGGCGGGCGCCGCTTTCGGTTTACCTCACGGTCCCCAGCACGGTTCCCGCCACGAACGCCCGCCTGGAGACGGCCGGCGGGGACCTTACCCCGGGCAAGATCGGCCGGCTCTTTGACCGCTGGTCCGAGGCGGTCGCGCTCGGCGAGAAGATGGACTACATTTCCGTCGCGATGGGCGATGCGCGCAGCCATGCGATCCTCGCTCAGGCCCTCCGCCGGGGACGACCGGTGTGCGGCCACATCTACGGCCGGGAGTTCGTCGCGGCGGGCGCGGCGAGCGGCATCACCGACACCCATGAATCGATCGACCGGGAGATCGCGAACGACTTCCTCGAGAACGGCCTTTGGATCTTCCTCCGCGGCGGGAACCCGCAGACGCCCTGGCACTCGCTGCCGCAGGCGATCCGCGCGGTGACCGAACTCGGGGCCAACCCGAAGCGCGTGTGTGTCTGCACCGATGACCGCGACGCCGACGACCTTTTCCTGTTCGGCTTGGACTGGGTGGTGAGGCAGGCGCGGGCGGCCGGCCTCGCCGCGACGACGGCGTGGAGCTGCGGCTCGCTGCATCCGGCGACCCGCTATGGCCTTGATGGGGAATTCGGCGGACTCGGGCCCTCGCGCCGCGCCGACCTCGTCCTGCTCAACGACGATCTGGACGTACGAAACACGTGGTACGGCGGCGCGCTGGTGGTCGAAGATCGCCAGACCATGCCGCTGCTGGAGCGGGCGCTGACCCGGCGCTACCGCTATCCCCGCGCGGCCTACCAGACGGTGAAGCTGCCCCGGAAACTGCGGCTGACCCCCGAGCTGCCGACCGTTCCGGTCACGGCCAACGTGATCCGTCTCGTACCCCCGGGAATTCTGACCGCGCACGATCGCCTGCCGCTCGCCGTCGCGCCTTCATGGGAGGACCACTTCAAGGCCCATCCCGTGTGTTTTCTGACGGTGGTGGAACGTCACGGCAAGGGTGGCGGGGTCGGCTATGGCCTGCTGCGGGACTTCGGTCTCCAGCGGGGTGCGGTGGCGAGCAGCGTGGGCCATGACGCGCACAACATCGTGCTTGCCGGTACCAACGAGGCGGATCTCCAACTCGCTCTGGCCACGGTGAAGAGACTCAAGGGCGGCGTGTGCGTCGTGCGCGACGGCAAGGTGCTCGCAAGCGTGGCGCTGCCGATTGCCGGACTCCTGTCCGACCGTCGCGCCACCGTGGTGGCGGAGGAGACGACGGCGCTCAAGCGCGCGTGGAACGAGGTCGGATGCCGCGTTCCGTACATGGGATTCAACCTGCTCCCCCTCTCCGTGATCCCCGAACTTCGACTGACCGACAAGGGACTCGTCGACGTGCTTGGCATGCGGATCGTGCCGGTGTTCGAGCCCGCGTGAGCATCCTCTTGCCCCGCGCGGCCGCGCCTCAGGTATCGCGGGCGCGGCCGACGCGTCCGCTGTCCTTGATCGGCCGCGAGAATCGGTAGTCGATGTCCCAAGGGAAGTAGATCCACTTGTTCTGCTTGAATTCCTTCACGCAGGTGTCGACGAAGGGACGTCCCGCCGGCTTGGCGTAGAGCGTCGCGAAGTGCGCCATCGGCAGCATCTGGCGGACGACCTGGGCGGTGCGGCCCGTGTCGACCAAGTCGTCGATCAGGAGGTAGCCTTCGCCATTGCCCGCGACTCCCTTGAGGACCTTGACTGCAGTCTGCTGCTGCTCGGCTCCGTCGGTGGAGGCGAGGCCGTAGCTGGCGAGGCAAACGGTGTCGATCAGGCGGATCTCCAACTCACGGGCGACGAGGGCCGCCGGCACCAGTCCGCCACGCGTGATCGCGATGATCCCCGACCAGCCCCCCCGCTCATGCAGCTGGGCGGACAGATACCGCGCATCGCGGTGCAGCTCCGGCCAGGAAATGACAATCTCGTCGTCGTAGCGTGAGGCATCGCCCATGCAGAGAGCAAAGACGCGCGCCGGGCGCAGTCAACGCCGTCCGCTCACTCAATCTTGGCCCCCGCCTTGATCCAGGCGGCGAGGACCGCCCGTTCCTCCTCGGTGATCTGGGTGACGTTGCCGAGCGGCATCATTCGCGTGACCACCACTTGCACGTAGCTTCGCTCGGCGTTCCGCACGATCTCGCCCGGTTCATGGAGCAGCACGCCGCCCGGGGCCGAGGCCAGTCCGGGGAAGGTGGGTGCGGGGGCGTGGCAGTTGACGCAGCGTTGGCCGATGATGCTGCGGACCCGGTTGAACGTGACCGGTCCCTCGACGGGCGGCAGGGGGACGATGCGCGGGGCGGTCCACCAGAAGACGAAGCCCAGCAAGGCGGCGCCGAGGGCAGGGTACTGCCAGGCGAGGACCCCCTTGTGTCGCAGGTTGAAGAAGTGCCGGATCGCCACGCCGGCGCCCGCGATGAGCGCCAGCACCGCCCAGCCATGCGGGTGCATGTAGGTGGCGGCGTAATGATGGCTGAACATCGTGAACACCACCGGCAGGGTGAAGTAGTTGTTGTGCACGCTGCGCTGCTTCCCGCGGCGTCCGTCCTGCGGATCCGGGGATCGGCCCTCCCGCAGGGCCGCGACCATGCGCCGCTGTCCGGGGATGATCACGAAGAAGACGTGACGTGATCCCGGAAATTCGAGCCGCTTGAAGGTTCGGTCTGGGTCCAACAGAAAGGACCCAGATCATGAAAGGGAAACGCTACAGTACGGAGGAGAAAGTCCGCAACCTGCGGGACGTGGATGCGGG
>Ga0194119_10000319_pt1 | contig 94021 bp, 90 predicted proteins | sample TA2MahC100mmetaG_FD_148620 | JGI IMG/M metagenome (GOLD analysis project Ga0194119, IMG submission 148620) | Freshwater microbial communities from Lake Tanganyika, Tanzania - TA2015018 Mahale Deep Cast 100m | ecosystem: Environmental > Aquatic > Freshwater > Lake | place: Tanzania: Lake... | reverse complement strand
CATTCCCCCCGCAACGGGCAGCGATTCATAGATGACCGGACGATAGCCCTGCTGCCGCAGCTGCCACGCGCACATCAGTCCGGCCGGTCCCGCCCCGACGATGCCGACCGTTTCCGGGCGGTCGGCCACCGTCACCTTCGGCAGCTCGTAGCCCGGGAACTGGTCCGTCACGAACCGCTTGAGCGCCGGCATATTCACCGCATCGTCAATCGAGCAGCGAGTGCACGCCGCCATGCACGGATGCGTGCACACACGACCGCAGATGGAGGGAAGCGGGTTGTCGCGCAGGATGACTTGCAGCGCCTCCTCGAAGCGACCTTGCGCGATGAGCGTCACATAGCCCTGCGCGCTCTGGTGGATCGGGCACGCGCCCTGGCACGGCGACACGCCCAGCCGGGAGATGGCGAAGACGTTGGGCACCACCTGCGGATACGGGCGGTAGATCGCCCGCCGCGTGCTGAGCCCGTGGTCAAACGCCGACGGCAGCTCCACCGGGCACACCTCGGCGCAGGCCGCGCAGCCCGTGCACTTGGATTCATCCACGAACCGGGCGCGCTTGCGCAGCGTCACGTCGAAGTCGCCGGCGCTTCCCTCCACCTGCTCGATGTCGGCCAGCGTGATGATTTCGATGTCCTTGTGCCGAGCCAGTTCGGCGAGGCGCGGCGCCATCGTGCACATCGCGCAGTCGTTGGTGGGGAACGTCTTGTCGAGTTCGGCCATCACGCCGCCGACGCCCGACTTCTGTTCCGCGAGGTAGACCTTGATGCCGGCGCTGGCGAGGTCAAGCGCCGCCTGGATGCCTCCGACGCCGCCGCCAACCACGAGGGCGGCGCCGACCGGCGGGGTGCGCGGTGCAATCATGAGGTGTGCACGGGCACGAGGCCCGCCTCGCTGGGTTGTTCCGCGGCGGCGCGCAGGCGCACGGCGTGGAAGTACAGGGCGAGCGGGCGGTCAATCATGTGCGCCCATTCGCCAAACGGCAGTTCGACGACGACCATCGGCACGGTGATGAGCAGGTGCGCGGCGTAGGCGTAGTGCGTGGTCAGCTCGAGCCCGAGGACGCGCACCACGTGGACGACGATGCCGCTGACGGCGGTCAGCCAGAGCAGGAGCGGCATGGCCAGCGCGTTCGGCCGGCGCTCGGCGCGCGGCGTGCGCGCGCGGCGCACGAGGATGTCCGTCGTCGCCCACAGGATGCACGCGGTGGCCACGTAGCCAAGGAGACGCTGCGGGTGATACCACGCGTGCACGGCGTCGGTCTGGAACCAGGCGAGGAAGAGCCCGGTGATCACCAGCATCGCCATCGTCCCGGCGGCCATCAGCCAGTGCTTGATCCAGCGCCGCGGCACCAGGTGCACGCCGGCTTCCTTGCCCTCACTCTTGAACAGCTCGAGCGCGCGCTGCCGGCGCTGCTCCGCCGGGCACTGCCGCATGCGCTTCTGCGTGACGACCTGCACGAAGATCATCCACGCTTCCATGAAGTAGTGCCGAAGCGGCACGCCCAGGCGCCCCATCGTCAGGCGCTGCATGCGCCAGGCGTGGAGCGTGAGGAAGACCAGCGGGATGCCGTAGACGATCCAGGTGAAGTACTTGATCTTCGGAAACATGTGCTCCATCGGCAGCGCGGTGCCGACGAAGTCAGTCATCGTCAGCTCAGCCCAGTACAGGTGGTACACAACGAGCAGAGCGAGCACGATGGCGAAGACGACGCCGAGCGCACCGAGGTGCCAGGCCTTGGACCGCAGGATGCGCCGGGACAAGCCAGTGAAGTCGTATTGTCCGGTGAGGTAGCGGCGCAGCGTGCGCATGGATTCCGCGGGATTGGCCTTCTGCGGGCAGGCGATGGCGCAATCACCGCAGTCGTGGCAGACCCACGGCTCAAGCGACGCGCGCGTGGTCGCCTTCAGGCCAAGCAGCACGCCGCGCAGCGGACGCCGGGGCAGCGTGAGGCTCTCGTCGCTCAACTCGCAGGCGACCGAGCAGCCGCCGCAGTTCAGGCAGTGGGCATCGAAGCGGCCGTGCCGACGTACGTCGGCAAGCAAGGTCGGGTCCAGCCACTCCGACTCGAGTCGCGCGTGTGTGGCGGAGTGCGCAGGCTCACCAGCAACCGACCCCGGCGACGGGGTGGAGGAAGCCAATTGCATAGTATCTCCGGGCAAGCAGCGCCCCCACGATATCGTGCGGGGGCGCCATCGTCAACCGAGTTTACCATTAACTGCTTTGACCAATTATCGGGTCAAGCGAACCCCTGAAGTTTCGTGCACCTTTGACCGACGTCGCACCGGGAATCGCCGCACAAAGTCGCTGCGCCGACACTGCGACGCGGGTGCGCCGCGAGTGGGCGCTGGCAATTACGGACGGACCGGCCGCGTCTCGATCAGCAGCGCGTTCGCTACGCTGCGCTCTCCCTGCGGATCGCTCGGCCGGTTGACCACGCGGCCATTGACGAGGAGGGCCGTCGAACCGCCGCCGTCCAGGTTGAGCGCGTGCGACACCCCCAGCGTGCGCAAGAAGTCGGCGGCCTCGGCCAGCGTCATCCCCACGCTGGCGGAACTGCGTCCATCGATGGCGATCAGGAAGAGATGGCTCGTGTCGGCGTCGAAGCCGACCAGGCTGCGGGGATGGCGAACGTTCGCGTTGCCGCTGGCCGTGAACTCGCGCGTGGCGGCGTCCTCCACCATCGGCACGCCGTCGCGCAGGATCACCGGCCATCCGCCGATGAGCTGCTCGAGGGCGCCCACCGACGGAATCCACGACGCGTGGATGTCAAAGACGCCACGCAACGCGGCGATCGAGTCCAGCCGCGAAATCGCCGGTCCATACGCGACGAGCGCCGCTTCCCCCGCGGCAAGCGGCGCGGAGTCGGCGGCGGCCGGCTTCCCCGCGCTGCGCAGCAGCAACGAGTCGCGCCAACTGCCGCGCATCACGCGCACGCGCAGCTCGCGCGCCGTGCCGGCTGAGTCGGCGCGCGAACGGCCATTGCCTTCCGGCAGCCAGAGAACGAGGCCTTGGCCGTTCGCAGGAACGACGTTCACCCCGTCGAGCGCCCACTGCGCGCGCAGCGCGTGCACCGTGCCGGCGAAAACGAAGCGATCGATCACGGGGCGCCCATCGCGCGTCACGCCGAACTGCCCGCGCGCGCTGCGCATCGGGGCGCGCGGCCGGCCGCTCCACGGCAGCGCGCGCCAGACGCGGCCGTCGCTCACCTGGTTGTTCACGCTCTCGCCGGTGCGCACGTCGAAGAAGTCGGCGTTGATCGCCACGCGCACGTCGCGCCCCTCGCGCTGCGCGCGCGCCACGATTGCCGACACGGTCTCGCGTCCGCGCAGCGAATCGAGTGCGCGCACACTGCGCACCGCGTAACGCCCGTCGCGCAGCGCGACGCGCACCACGTGCGCGCGCCACGGCCCCGCGCCGCGCACCAGATACGTGTGCACGATCCCGGGCGCGACCGTATCCGCAACGGTCGAGTCGGGAACGGACGCCGAGGGAGCGGCCGCCGGCTGCTGGGCGGCCAGCGGAACGGCGAGGACGAGCAGGAGGATGGACAGCGGGCGCATCGGGTTCGCGGTGGAGGTCGTCAGGAAATTACCCCGGTGCCGCTGGTCGGTGCACCAGCGGGCGTCCCCTATCGGTGATGCGCGTGATGTCGGGCCGCATCCCCCGTTCCCTCCCTCCAACCCCCTCGCCTCGCCCCTACCCCCTCCGCGTTCCGCTACGGAAACAGCGTTCGGTACTCTCCGTAGCCCTCCGCCTCAAGCCGCTCCACCGGAATGAAGCGCAACGAGGCGGAGTTGATGCAGTATCGCATGCCGGTGGGACCGGGGCCGTCCGGGAAGACGTGCCCGAGATGCGAATCGCCCCGCTCGGAGCGCACCTCGACGCGGCGCATGCCGTGGCTGCGATCCTCGTGCTCGCGCACCGACGCGGGCGACACGGGGCGCGTGAACGACGGCCAGCCCGTTCCTGAGTCGAACTTGTCGGTGGAGGCGAAGAGCGGCTCGCCGGAGACCACGTCCACGTAGAGGCCGGGCTCGTGGTGATTCCAGAACGCGTTGCGAAAGGGCGGTTCCGTGGCGCTGCACTGCGTGACTTCATACTGCAGTGGAGTCAGCCGGGACCGCAGGTCATCGGTTTTGTCGTTGTCGTGTGCCATGGGGGGCTCCGTCGGATTAACGCGCTGGTCGCCAGCGCAGTTCGAGCGTGGACCATCGGTGCGCGCGCGTTCGCCCACGATGCTCGGCCCCGGTCTGGTTGGCCAGCCACGACGCCTCGAGCATCCGCCATCCGAGGCGCAGGCCCGCCGTATACTGGCCCACCAAGGGGCGCAGGGCCACGCGCGGGCTGTCACGGAAGTAGGTGCCGCTCAGCACGACGTTACGAGCGACGGCTCGCCCCTGCGCATCGGCCACGACCTCCGCCGTCACGGCGCCGAATCGCCGGCCGATCGCGCCCATGGGAATCACAAGCTGGCGGCTCATCGCGACGCCCGCCCGCGCTTCAGTCAACAGGGTGCCGAGCGACACGCCGACGTGCGGTCGCACCTCCAGCGCGCCGACGTCGACGGCGCGCGAGCGGTCATGGGCAACGCCAATCACCAGCTCGGCGGGAAGCTCCGGTCCCCACGTGATCGGGCGGTTCATGCGAGGGGCAAGGTCATGAAACACCTGCTGCATCGCCTCGGCGAGACTGGGCTTGCCCGTCACGCCCACCGTCCACGACAGCTCCCGCACGGAGCGGCCGCGCGCGACTCGACTGCGCGCGCTGACCCAGAGCACGGCCGCGTCGGGCCGTCCGCCGGGCACCGCATTCGCCGAACCCCTCCGGCGCACAGCCGTGTAGATGTCCTGCCCCACCGCGTACTCGCGCGACGCACAGCGCGCGGCGTCCTGCGCGCACGCGCCGAGTGCCCACCGGAACGGGCGCGCCCAGCGGGGCGCGCCGTCGAGTGTCACCGTCAGGCGAACACCGCTCGTGTACTCCTCGTCCGGGCGCACCCACGGCAGCTGCCAGAAGTTGAACGCGTCGTTGTCGGCGCGCGCGGTGATCGCCTGCTGGGCGCGCGCCGGCGCCGCGGAAGCGCACAGCAGCAGCACGGCAAGACTGGCCTGGACGCGCCTCACCGCGGGCGCCGCGGCCGGAGCAGCAGGTCGTGGAAGTCGAAGGAGAAGTCCGTGTCTGGATCGAAGGCGCGGAGCTTCACCTGGTCGATGCTCCCATCGGGACTGAGCTGGAACGTGACATAGGCATCGGCGCGCATCTCGCGATCGTCCCACCGCGCGATGAACGTGTCGTGCTGCCAGTGCACGAGGTCGCCCTGCAGCTGCGGCGTGTGACTGAGCGAGAGGCGCAGCTTACCGTTCGCGAGCGACACGCTCACGTCGCCGTACCAAGCGTCTTCGTAGGTGCCCGTGTACTTCGCGAGCGGCAAGGAGGGCTTGCTCAGCGAATCCCGCGCCGCCGCGGTCGTCGTACGTTGCCGCGCCAGCGCGTCACGCTGGCGCTTGTTCACCGCGGCGTAGCCCCCAACGAAGTCCCACGGCGGCTTGGTGCCCAACGCGTAGTCCAGCAGCGACCACCCCAGCGCCGCGTACATCGGCGTCTCAGTGTTGGTGAGCACCGCCACGCCCACGCGGGCGTCCGGGATGAACCCCAGCCACGACAGGTAGCCGGGCAGTCCGCCGGTGTGCCACAGCATCTTGCGGCCGCGGAAGTCGTTAGTCTGGAAACCGAGCGCGTAGAGATTGAACTGCTTCGTCAGCGGCGCGAGTTCCGGCGCGGAGGGGAACGCGGCCATCGGCGTGACCCCGGTCCAGATCTCGCGCGCCGTGCGCGCGCTCACCAGACGCGCGCCATCGGCCAGCTTGCCGCTGTCGAGCTGGACCAGCAGCCACTTGGCGATGTCGCGGGCGCCAGCATTGATGCCGCCGGCAGGATTGGTGTTGTCGCTGGTCAGCGGCGCGATGACGCGCACCGACCCCTCGATCTCTGCGTGCGTGGTCGCCACGTCGTCGGGGCCTGCCGCGTCGCTGTGGCGCACCGTGCTGCGCGTCATCCCCACACGGTCGAGGATTCGCTCCTTCACGAACTGCTCCCACGTGCGCCCGCTCACCCGCTCGATGACCTCGCCGGCGACCAGGTACAGCACGTTGTCGTACGCGTAGGCTGAGCGGAACGACGTCGCCGGCTTGATGAACCGGAGGCGGCGCACGATCTCCTTGCGGTCGTACGTCGACGCTGGCCACCAGAGCAGGTCGCCGGCTCCCAGGCCAAGGCCAGAGCGGTGCACCAGCAGGTCGCGGATGGTGAGCTCGCGCGTGACGAACGGATCGTACATCGCGAACTCGGGGAGGTAGCGAATCACCGGCGCGTCCCAGGCGAGCTTCCCCTCCTCGACGAGGATCCCGATGGCCGTGGCCGTGAACGCCTTGCTGTTCGACGCGATGCCGAAGCGGGTGTCCGGCCCCACGGGATCCGTCGTCCCCAGCTTCTTGATGCCGTATCCCCGGGCGACAATCACTTGGCCGTCTTTCACGACGGCGACGGCCACCCCCTGGTTGCCGAACGTTCGCAGAGCGTGGGTGACGATGCTGTCGATGGCGGCCGGCGTCTGTGCCAGCGTCAGCGCGGGCGCAAAGAAAGCGGCGGTTAGCAGGCGGCGCATAGCGGAGTGGGAGATACGTGAGTCGGGGAAGATGGCGCGCGGCCCGCTAGGCATCCAGCGGCTCGAAGACGCCCAGCGCGCGATTCTTCCGCACGCGATCCCACGGGAAGTAGCGACCGTTCATCGCGACGTACACGCCCGGCGGGAGCGTCTGCGCGAAGGAGAGCGCGCTGCCGAGGTTGAAGAGCCCGTCCGAGCTGCCGAACGCAAACGGCACCATCGCGCCGGTCAGCACCACCGTCTTGCCGGGGACGCCGGCGGCGAGAGCCTTCGCCGTCTCCACCATCGTGTCGGTCCCGTGGGTGATCACCACGCGCGACTCGTCGCAGTCGCGGCAGGCGTGCACGATGTGCGCGCGGTCGGCGTCGCTCATCTCCAGCGAGTCCTTCATCATCAGCACCTCGACGGTGACATCGAGGGCGCAGCGCCCGCGTTGGAGCATATGCTCCACATAGGTGTGCTTGAAGAAGAGCGTCCCGTTCAGCTCGTTGTATTCCTTGTCGAACGTGCCGCCGGTCACGAGGATGCGGATGTTCATAGACCGGGAAAACTAGGCGGGCCGGGGCGTGGACGCGACCTCGGATAGCCACGATTGCGCTGCCGCCGTCCCGGACCCGGCGGCTCTCGCGGCGCCGTGAGCGCCGCCGCACATTCGTGGGATGACGCCACGCCTGCTCCTTCTTCTCGCCGCGCTCGCCGCAGCGCCGGCCCTGCACGCCCAGTCCGCGCCGAGTGCCGCCGGCGGCCGCCCGGCCGCATCGCCGCGCCACACCTTCGCGCTCTCCGCCACGGACTTCCTCCTCGACGGCAAGCCGTTCCAGATCCGCGCCGGCGAGATGCACCCGGCACGCATTCCCGCGGAGTACTGGCGCCACCGCATCCAGATGGCGAAGGCGATGGGGCTCAACACCATCGCCGCGTACATCTTCTGGAACTACCACGAGGAAACCGAAGGGCGCTTCGACTTCCGCGACGGGAACCGCGACATCGCGCGCTTCATTCGCATCGCGCAGGAAGAAGGGATGTGGGTGCTCCTGCGCCCGGGACCGTACGTCTGCGCCGAGTGGGACTTCGGCGGACTCCCGCCGTACCTGCTGCGCGACCCGGAGCTGCGCATCCGGTCGATGTATCCACCATACATGGCGGCCGCCGAGCGCTACATCGTGCGGCTCGCGCAGGAAGTGCGTCCCCTCCTCGTCACGCGCGGCGGCCCCATCCTGATGGTGCAGATCGAGAACGAGTACGGGAGCTACGGCAACGACCGCGCCTACATGGCGCGGCTCAAGGAGCTCTGGCTCCGCCACGGCGTGGACGTGCCGTTCTTCACGGCCGACGGCCCGACGGCGCACATGCTCGAGGCGGGGCATCTGCCAGGGGCGGCCGTTGGCCTCGACAGCGGCTCCGACGAGAAGCACTGGGAGCTCGCGCGCTCGATCGTCCCCGGCGTGCCTGTCTTCTCGTCTGAGACGTATCCCGGCTGGCTCACGCACTGGGGCGAGAAGTGGGCGGCGCCGTCGGTGGACGACCTGCGCAGGGAAGTCGAATTCCTGCTGAAGAACGGGAAGTCCTTCAACTTCTACGTGCTCCACGGCGGCACGAACTTCGGCTTCACCGCGGGAGCCAACTCGGGCGGCAAGGGATACGAGCCCGACGTCACGAGCTACGACTACGACGCGCCCATTGACGAGCAGGGGCGCGCGACGCCCAAGTACGAGATGCTGCGCGCGCAGATCCTGGCGGCCCTGCCCGCGGGGACGAGCGTGCCGCCCGTGCCCGCGCCGATTCCGGCCGTGCCCATCCCCGCCTTCGAGATGCGGCGCCACACGTCGCTCTGGGCCAACCTGCCAACGCCGATCACGGCCGTGCATCCAAGGCCCTTCGAGCACTACGGCCAGAACCAGGGGCTCGTGCTGTACCGCACCACGCTCGTCGGCCGGAAGAGCGGCCGGCTCGTCATCACCGAACTGCACGACTACGCGACGGTCTTCGTGGACGGCGTCTTCGTCGGCACCATCGACCGGCGGCTCGGCGAGAACAGCATCGAACTGCCCAAGGCGACCTCGGCCAATCCGGTGCTCGACATCCTCGTCGAGGGGATGGGGCACATCAACTTCGCGCAGGCGATGATCGACCGAAAAGGGATCACCGATCGCGTCGCGCTGTCGGGGATGACGTTGTTCAACTGGGACGTGTTTCTCCTGCCGCTCACGTCGGCGTGGGTGACGGGGCTGCGCGCCGACACGCCAGCCTCCGCCCCGCCGGACGCCGCGCCGCGTCCCGGCCAGTTCTTCCGCGGCGAGTTCACGCTCGATAAGCCGGCCGACACGTTCCTCGACCTTACCGGCTACCGCAAGGGCGTGGTCTGGGTGAACGGGCACAACCTCGGCCGGTTCTGGGAGATCGGGCCGCAGTTCCGGCTCTATGCCCCGGCGCCATTCCTGAAGGCGGGACGCAACGAGGTGATCGTGCTCGACCTGCTGAAGACCGAGCCCGCCCCGCTCAAGGGTGAGCCCACGCTGAAGTAGCGATACACAATCGCCGCGGGGGCGCCAACGCAGATCGCTGGCGCCCCCGCGTCTCGCTTGGGCGAACGCTCAGCGCGCGCGCACCGCCGCGCTCGCGGCGGCGAGGCCGTCGGCCTTGGCGTCGAGAGTGAGCAGAGCGGCCGCCCGCGGCGCGCGAATCACCACCAGCGCCAGCCCGTTGAACGTCTGGTGCCGCGCGCTCGACGGCGTCGGACCGACGAACGGCTCGTGGTTGGTCGGGTCGCCATTGTCCACGCCGGCGATCTTGCCGCCGCCCGACAACGCGAACTGCACCGCCACGTTTCCCCCGGCGCGCACGAGGCGACCTTGGGCGTCCAGCACGCGAACCGTCACGAAGGCGAGATCCTGCCCGTCGGCCCGGATCGTCGGCCGGTCCACACGCAGCTCAAGACGCGCGGGCGCGCCGTGCGTCTCCACCCGGTGCTCCGCCACCACGGCGCCGCCGCGCTTCGCCACCGCGCGCAGGGCCCCCGGTGCGTACGGCACCTCCCACGCGAGGTGGAAATCCTGCACGCCGGTCCACGTGCGCACGCCCAGCGACCGATCGTTGAGGAAGAGCTCGACCGACTCGGCGTTCGTGTACGCCCGCACCGGGATCGGCTTTCCCTCGTACTCCGGCGGCCAGTTCCAGTGCGGCAGGACGTGCACCATTGGCTCCGTCCGCCACTGACTCTGATACAGGTAGAAGCGGTCCTTCGGGAAGCCGGCGATGTCCACGATGCCGAACGACGAGCTGCGATTGGGCCACGCGAACGGCGTCGGCTCGCCGATGTAGTCGATGCCGGTCCAGACGAACTCGCCGGCGATGTGCGGGTTGTCGCGCATCGCCTTGAACTGCGCCTCGGCGCTGTTCCCCCACGGCGGCCCTTCCGGATCGTACGACGACACGTGGCCGTTCAGCCGGTTGATCACCTGCGGCGTGCGCAGGTTCAACACGAGGTTGTACTGGTCGCGCGAGCTGTAGTCCGAGGACGACTCGGAACTGAATGCCTTCAACCCGCGCACGGTGGGGTAGACGCCCAAGTGGTAGTTGATGCCGAACAGGTCGAGCGGCTTGGCGAAGCCGGTGCGCAGCGCGCCGTTGGGGTTGTCCATCCCGGCCGTGACGAGACGGGTGGGATCCTCCTCGCGCACGAACGTCGCCAGTCGCGTGGCCATCGCCTCGGCGCGCGCCGTGTCCCCCTGCTCCGGGATCTCGTTGCCGATGCTCCACATCACGACGCTCGCGTGGTTGCGGTCGCGACGCACCATGTCGCGCGTGTCGCGTTCGCTCCACTCGTCGAAATAGTGGCCGTAGCCGAACCGCGTCTTGTTCACCTTCCACTCGTCGAAGACCTCGTCCATCACCACGAAGCCCATGCGGTCGGCGAGATCGAGGAGCGCGGGGGCGGGCGGATTGTGGCTCGTGCGGATGGCGTTGACGCCCATCGCCTTCATGATCTCCAACTGCCGCTCGATGCCGCGATCGAACGCGGCCGCGCCCAGCGGGCCGAGGTCGTGGTGCAGGCAGACGCCCTTGAGCGGGAGGCGGCGCTCGTTCAGCAGAAAGCCGCTGTCCGCCGAGAAGCCGATGGTGCGAATGCCATACGCGACGCGCTCGGCGTCCACGGCGCGCCCCGTCACCCGCAGCGTGGCCTGCACGTCGTACAGATACGGGTCCGCTACTGACCAGCGCCGCGGCGTCGGGATGACCACACTGACCTCCGCGCGACCGCGCCCGTCGGCGGGGAGGGCGACCGGCGCGCTCGCCGTCGCGACCACGCGGCCGGCCGCGTCGCGCACGCTGACCTCGGCGCGCGCATTCACCGCGGCGGCCGTGTGGTTGCGCGCTTCGACGCGCACCGCGAGGTCGGCACGCGCGTCGGTCACTCGCGCGTTGCGCACGACAACGCCCCACTGCTCGAGCCGCACCGGCTCGGTGACGGTGAGCCAGACGTGCCGGTAGATCCCCGCGCCTGAGTACCATCGGGACGACGGCTGCTTCACCTGCACGCGCACCGCGACGACGTTCGGCGCTCCCGGCGCCTTGAGGTGCGGCGTGAGATCGTACGTGAAGCTCGAGTAGCCGTACGGACGCACGCCGAGCGAGACGCCGTTGAGCCAGACCTCGGAGTTCATGTACGCCCCTTCGAACTCCAGGAAGACACGCCGCGCTGCGGCGCCGTCCGGAAGCGTGAAGGTCTTCCGATACCAGCCGATCCCACCGTTGAGATAGCCGCTGGCGGCGCCGCCGGGGCTTCTCGGATCGAAGGGCCCGTCAGGTGCCATGGCGAGATGCGCGCCGCGTTCATCGGGTTCACGACCGTCTGCGGCGGCGACGCGGTCGCCCTTGCCTTCGACCATGAAGTCGTGGGGCAAGTCGACCCGCTCCCAGCGCGCGTCGTCGAACGCGCTTGCCTGAGCCCCCAACGCCTCGCCGGCGTGGAAGCGCCAGTCGAAGTCGAAGAGGGTGCGTTGGCGGGGAGCGGCTTCTGCCGTCGCGGCGTTCGAGTGCGGGACATCCGCCGCGGAGCGCGCGTCCACCGTCGTCGCGGCGCCGGCGGGCCAGAGCAAGACGCCCAGGCCGGCGGTCAGGAGGGAACGAGAGAGCGTCATCCCGTATTCTACGAAGGCGGCTCATCTGCGGCGAACGGCCGAATCCGCGCGGGGTATATCAGCGTAGTTTGTCATGGACTGGCACCTTTGACCGGGGGCCGGAAGAGGCTCGCACCGCCAACGCAAGGGTCGCCTTGCTCCGGGTGCGCGCGCATTATTAACAGTCTCAACCGTCCATCCGGCCGGAGATTCATGCCCCTGCTGCACTCATCCCACCTTCGCTCCGTGGCGCTCGCCGGGCTGGCCCTCACCCTCTCGGGCTGCTCGATCAAGCGGATGGCGATCAACTCGCTGGGGGATGCCCTCGCCTCGGGGAGCTCGTCCACGTTCGCCCGGGACGACGATCCCGAGCTGGTGCGCGACGCGATCCCCTTCGCGCTCAAGACCATCGAGGGGCTGATTGACGAGGCGCCGCGCCATCAAGGGCTTCTGACCGCCGCCGTCTCCGGCTTCACGCAGTACGGCTACGCGTTCATTCAGCAGGAAGCCGACTTCACCGAGGCGCAGGACCTCGACAAGGCGACCCAGCTGCGCCAGCGGGCCAAGCGGCTGTATCTGCGCGCGGCGGAATACGGCCTGCGCGGCATTGAGGTGGACGTGCCCGGCTTCCGCGATCGCCTGCTGACCGACGCGGACGCGGCCTTGTCCCGCACGCAGCGGAAGCACGTCCCGCTGCTCTACTGGACCGCGGCGTCGTGGGCGGCCGCGCTGGCCATCGACGTCAACGACGCCGAGCTGGCCATCCGGCAGACGGCGATGGAGAAGATGATGCGCCGCGTGCTCGCGCTCGATGAGGTGTACGAACTCGGCGCTGTGCACGACTTCCTGCTGGCCTGGGAGGCGGGCCACGCGGCCGCCGGCGGCTCGATGGCCAAGGCGCGCGAGCATTTCGCGCGCGCCACGCAGCTGGCCGACGGGCGGCGCGCGGCGCCGTTCGTGAGCATGGCCGAAATGGTGTCCATCAACGAGAACAATCGGAAGGAGTTCGAGACGCTCCTGAACCAGGCGCTCGCGGTGGACATCAGCAAGGACCCGGCCCAGCGGCTGGCCAATGTCATCAACCAGCGGCGGGCCCGCTGGCTGCTGAGCCGCATTGACGACCTGTTTGTCGACTAACCACTGAACACCACATGCTTCGCAAATACGCGCCCCTCGCCCTGCTGCTCACCCTCATCGTCGCCCTCGCGCAGCCACTGCGCGCGCAGGCGCCGGTGACGGTCAAGATGGCCACGCTCGTCCCCGAGAACTCGTCGTGGTTCCTCGTCCTCAAGGAAGTCGCCGACCAGTGGAACAAGGCGTCGGGCGGCAAGGTGCGCGTACTGCTGTATCCCGGCGGCCGGCAGGGGGATGACCCCGATGTCGTGCGGAAGATGAACCTGGGCACGCTCAATGCCGGCGTGCTCACCTCCGCGGGGCTTGGCGAGATCGAGCGGGGCATCTACGCCCTGAGCATTCCGCTGGCCTTCGACGATTACGAGGAAGTGTACGCCGTGCTCGAACGGATGCGCCCGAAGCTGGAGGCGAGCTTTGAGGCCAAGGGCTTCGTCGTGCTCAACTGGGCGGACGGCGGCTGGAACCACTTCTTCACCAAGTCGCCCGCGGCGACGCCTGACCAGATGAAGAAGCTCAAGCTCTTCAGCTGGGCCGGCGACGTGAAGACGACCGAGGCGTACAAGCGCATGGGGTACGACCCGCGGCCGGCACCGTCCACGGAGCTGGTGACCGGGCTGCAGACCGGCCTGTTCGAGGCGTTCCTCGCCCCGCCGCAGGTGGCGCTCATCACCCGCTACTACGAGCAGACGCGGTTCATGACCGACCTGCCGGTGCAGATCCTGATGGGAGCCACGGTGATTCGCAAGGAGACGTGGGAGCGCATTCCCGCCGAGCTGCGGCCGCAGCTGCTGAAGATCGCGCGGGACGCGGGTGCCAAGCTGCAGAAGGCGATCCGCGACGGCTACGACCGTGACGTGGCGGCGATGAAGAAGGCCGGTCTCACCGTGGTGCCCGTCGATGCGCGCACCCGCGACCTGTGGCGGAGGTCCGTCGAGGCGGGCATGCCGATCATTCGCGGCGGCGTGGTGCCGGCGGACGCATTCGACGACGCCCTGCGCTTCCGCGACGAGTACCGCCGCCGTCCGGGCGCCGCGAAGAAGTGAGTCGCGTCGTCACCGCCCTTCGGCGCACCGAACAGGGCGCCCTCGTCATCGCCCTGCTGCTGGCAACGACGCTGCCGCTCATTGACATGATCGGCCGTCCGCTCGGCGGCTTCCACCTCGTGGGAACCGCCGAGTACGTGACGCAGCTGACGCTGTGGCTCGCCTTCGTCGGGGGCATGGCCGCGACCAGTCAGGCCAAGCACCTGACGCTCTCCACCGCTGAGTTCTTCGGCGACGGCGTCTGGCGCCAGGCGACGCGCCTCCTGTCCTACGCGGTGGCGGCGGCCATCGTCGGCATCCTCGCCTACGCGAGCGCGAAGGTGGTGGCGGCGAACCGGATCGAGCCCAAGATGCTCTCGATCGGCATCCCGCAGTGGGTGAGCGAGCTGATCATGCCGGTCGCGATGGGCGTGATGGCCCTGCAGTTCGTTTGGCTCGCGTCCGACAAGTGGTGGGGGCGCGCGATCGCGCTCGCCTGCGTGGGCGGCGCGTTCGCGCTCGGCCTCGTGCCGCTGGAATACGCGCACTATCTCTGGCCGCTGACGCTGCTCGTGCTGGCGGCGGCGCTGCTCGGCGCGCCGGTCTTCGTGGCGATGGGCGGCGTCGCGCTGGTGCTCTTCTTCGCCGAAGGCGTGCCGGTGGCCGCGGTGTCCGCCGAAGTGTACCGGCTGGTCGCGTCGCCCACGCTCCCGGCCATTCCCTTGCTCACGGCCGCGGGATATGTGCTGGCGGAAAGCGCGGCGGCGGAACGGCTCGTGCGCTTCTTCCGCGCGGTGTTCGGCTGGATGCCCGGTGGCATTGCCGTGATGGTCGCGGCAGTCTGCGCCGTCTTCACGACCTTCACCGGCGGCTCTGGCGTGACGATCATCGCGCTGGGCGGGCTGGTGTATCCCATCCTCCGCAAGGATGGGTACTCCGAGGGATTCTCGCTCGGCCTCGTGACCGCGTCGGGCTCGCTGGGGCTGCTCTTCCCGCCCAGCCTCCCGGTCATTCTGTACAGCGTGGTGGCCAGCTCGCGCGAAGCCTCGGTGCCTGCCGACCAGCTCTTCCTCGCCGGCCTGATTCCCGGCCTGCTCCTCGTCGTCCTCACCGCCGGCTACGGCATCGTGGTCGGACGCAAGGCAACGCAGGCGCGCCAGGCCTTCGCCTGGCGCGAGGTGGCGGCCTCCGCGTGGGCAGCCAAGTGGGAACTGCTGCTCCCCGTGCTGATCATCGGGCTGTTCGTCACCGGCACGGCCACGATGCTCGAGACCGCGGCGGCGGCGCTGACGTACACGATCATCGTCGAGTGCTTCGTCACGCGCGACATCAAGATCTTCACCGAGCTGCCCGAGGTCCTGCTCAAGTCGGCGGCGCTGATGGGGGCGGTGCTGATCCTGCTGAGCGTGGCGATGGGGCTGACGAACTACCTCGTGGACGCGATGATCCCCGACGCCATCCTCGCGTGGGTCCAGCAGCACATCTCGTCGCCGATGGTCTTCCTGCTCGCGCTCAACGTGCTGCTGCTCATCCTGGGCAGCGTGCTGGAGATCTACTCGGCGATCATCATCCTCGCGCCGCTCATTGCGCCGATGGGCGTGGCCTTCGGCATCGACCCCGTGCACCTGGGCGTGATCTTCCTCGCGAACCTCGAGATGGGCTTCCTGCTGCCGCCCGTCGGCCTGAACCTCTTCCTCAGTTCGTCCCGGTTCGGCCAGCCGCTGACAAGCCTCTATCGGCACATCGTGCCCTTCCTCGTCATCACGGGCATCGGGGTGCTGCTGATCACGTACTTGCCCATCATGAGCTTGGGAGTGCTGGAGCTACTCGGGAAGAGATAAGCAACAGAGAAACAACAGAGAAACAACAGAGAAACAACAGAGAAACAACAGAGAGACAACAGTACCGCTGGGGCGACAGTGGGTCGCGCCCCTCGCCGTCTTAACTGTTGTCTCTCTGTTGTTTCTCTGTAGTCTCTCTCAAGTACTGTATCTAAGGCGTTTCCCGACTGCGCCCCCCTTCGGCGTGTCACAGAATTTCACTACGGGACCTGCGTTTTCTGCCGTGTCGGCGCGCACGGGTGCGTCCGAGCGGGAGGCGTTGCGGTGCCCGTCTGCGGAGGATGCTATGTCGATTCGTTCCGTGTTCCTGCTCGCCGCCGCCCTCGTGGCGACTCCCGCCGCCCTGCGCGCGCAAGCTGAGGAAATCGATTTCACGAGAGCGCGCAAGGAGTTCGTCGCCGGGCAGCCGCGCAACGCCGCCAATTCTGTGCTGATGGCGAGCTTGGGCGTCCGCACGCAGGTGGGGCGCTGCCGCGACGAAACCGTCGGCACCAATCTGCTCAACGCCGAGAGCAATCTGGAGAAACTGGCGGCCGCCCTGCGGGCTGGCACCGTCAAGGACGTGAAGTCGCTCGATTCCGAGTTCCAGAAGATCGATCTCGCGCTGGCGCATCACCACCTGTTGCTGGTGAAGGCGGTGCTGCAGCGGCCGCGTCCCGACAACATCCCCACCGCCGCGAACGATCTTGATCGGCTGGCCTTCCACTACGAGCGTGCGTTGATGTACGGCGGCGCGAAGCCCAGCACCGAACAGGCGGCTGCCATTGCGGAAGCGCGCAAGCTCGGGACGGAGATCGAGAAGTCCGCCGCGATCCCCGGAACGGCCGGAGCCGTCGTTGCGAGCCTCGAGAAGCTGGTGGTGGTCGCCACGCCAGCGCCGTAAGGGCGCGCGGCGTTCGCCGCGAGAGAGTGGGAAGACAGGAACGCCGGGCTGGCGCAGAAGCGCCCGCCCGGCGTTTGACGTTTGCGCGAGCCCGCCGCGCGTCCTACTCGACTACCACCGGCGCGCAGTGGCAGTCGTCGCCGCACGACGGCGCGCCACGGATCCCCTCAACGCCCTCCTTCGCGATGATGGGCACCATGGCGAGGGCCGCCACTGGATCGGCCCACCACCAGCCCAGCATCGCGTTGAGCAGCAGCCCCGCCAGCAGGATCGCCGAGAGCCACATGCAGAGCGAGGTCTGCGTAGCCTCCGCCGTGAGCGCGCGGCTGCCCAGCGCCTGGCCGACGCGCCGCTTCGCCCGGGCGAGCCACGGCATCACGAGCACTGAGGCGGCGGCGAGCGCGATGCCGATCGGACTCGCGTCGGGCGCCTCGCGGTTCCAGAGCGCCCGCGTGGCCTCCACCGTCACGTAGAGCGCGAGAGCGAGAAACAGCGCGCCGATGAGGCGATGCGCGAGGCGCTCGACCCGTTCACGCCGCGACGGGTCGGCATCGTGGCGAAGCCGCCACAGCGCCACGAACGACGCGGACAGCTCGATGCCGCTGTCGATGCCGAATCCGATCAGCGCCACCGAGCCGGCGACGAGGCCCGAGCTAATCGCAACGACCCCTTCGAGCGCGTTGTACGCGAGGGTCGCGAGGTTCAGCCGACGGCTGCGGGTGACGAGGGCGGCGCGCGACTCGTTCATGGCCAGAACAGCCGGCGCCAGCGGTACGCGGCGCGCCGCAATGGCGCATCCTGGTTGACGTCGTGCATGATCGCGTCCCACGCCCGGCGACCGTCCTGCGTCAGGCGCGACCGCTGCACGTCCTGCGTGCGCAGCACGAGCCCGATGTTCCCCAGCAGTTCCCCCGATGTGGCGCTTCCGGCGACCGAGCGGTCAAGCTCGTCGGCAATGTCGTGGCGCCCGATGGCGCGCAGCTCCACGCAGACGGTGTAAAGGTCGGGCCACCACGCACGGCGGGTGGCCGAATCGGTCATCGAGGCGTTCGTGTCTCTCATGCGGACGGCGTACGCGGGTTCGGCTCACCACCGCCCACGGAGGCACCGCGGCTCCCCTGCATGCGCGCGCGGTGCCAGCGGGCGCTCGCCTATGCCCCGCGGTGGCCCGACGTCTTCGGAGCGTGCGCCTTGGGAACCACCGGCGGCGCGGGGTGCGCGGCGAGCGGCGGCGGCGCCTGATCCTTGGCGCCCTTCGGCAGGCGCTGCTGCGCCTTGTGTGAGCTGAAGTCCGGAACCTTGGTGTTGTGCTTTTTCGCCATGAGGGATCCTCCGGGTCCTGTTTGGGGAAGCAGAAGACCTGCCACGCGTTGTTCCCTGCCTGAATCTTCGGATGCCGCGCGCTTCACCGCAATGTGATGGCGGCATTCCTAGGGCCGCGGCCGCTCCGCCTCCGTCATCCACCCCCGGCGAAGCCGCTCGGCCGGCACGCTCGACAAGTAGGGCTTGAGATCCACGATCGGCGTTCCGTCGAGCATATCCACGCCGCGCACGTGCAGGCGCGGGCCATCGCGGCCGAGCAGTTCGACCACCGTGAGGCCAAGGGGATTGGGACGCCGCGGCGACCGCGTCGCAAAGAGGCCGTGCGGCCGGTTAGCGTTGGGGGGCTGCGCCATCAGGTCGAAACCGTCGGACCGATCGAAGACCCAGATGACGAAGAGATGCGAGAACCCCTCGATGTCGGTCAGCGCGGGTTCGAACTCGGGCAGCAGCTCCAGCACCCCCTCGGCTTCGTGCTTCGCGCCCGTCCCTTTCGGCACCTGAGTGGTGTCGGAGTACGGACTCCGGACCACGCCAATCGGTCTGACAGTGATCATTCGGCCGCCGTGCCAGCGAGTGGTTGCTCGATGCGACGCGTCACGGGTCGAGGATCGCAAAGGCATCGGCGTCGAGATGTGCCGGGAACTTCCGTCGATGCTCGTGCAGCCGCTCGAGCGACAGCGTCGCCAGCGCCGCCTGCGCTGCCGCATCGCATTCGGCCAGCGCCTTGCCCAGCGGATCGGTGGCGATTGAGCCGCCGAGGTACGGATGGCCATTGCCGTCCGTGCCGGTTCTGTTGACGCCGACGACGTAGCACGAGTTCTCCATCGCGCGGGCGCGCAGCAGCGTGCGCCACGCCTCGTGCCGCGGCGCCGGCCAGTTGGCGACGTAGAGCAGCAGGTCGAACTCCGGCGCCTGACGCGCGCCATCCATCCGGTTGCGCGAGAAGACGGGAAAGCGCAGGTCGTAGCAGACCAGCGGACAGATCTGCCAGCCGCGCCACTCGACGACGAGCCGTTCGCGCCCGGGCGCATACCACTCCTGCTCGCGCGCCATCCGGAAGAGATGCCGCTTGTCGTAGCGCCGCACCGTGCCGTCGGGCGTCGCGAAGAGCAAGCGATTGTAGACACGCCCGTCGTCACGGCACTGGATGCTCCCCGTGACCGCCGCGTTCCGCTCGGCGGCGAGTGCGCGCATCCATGCCGCCGTCTCGCCGTCCATCGTCTCGGCCGTGGCGACGGCCTCGTTCGAGAAGCCGGTGGTGAACGTCTCAGGCAGGACGATCAAGTCAGCCGACTCCGCGTCGCGCACCCACGCGCCAAGGCGGGCGCGGTTGGCGGCCGGATCGTGCCAGACTGTGTCGGCCTGCACGAGCAGTACCCGCAGGTCGGGCGCGCTCACGGGCCGCCCCCAGCCGTCCGACAGCGTTCGCGCGTCGTCATACCTTTTCCAGCCGCGCGATCGCCGCGTCGAGCGTTGCCTCGTGCTTTGCGAAGCACAGGCGCACGATGCGCTGCCCCTCGGGCGGCGAGGCGTAGAAGGGCGAAAGCGGGATCGACGCCACGCCGTGCGTCATGCACAGCCAGTTGGCGAACTCGCGATCGGACAGGTCGGAGATGGCCGAGTAGTCCACGAGCTGAAAATAGCTCCCGCCCACCGCGTACGGGCGCAGGCGCGTCTGCTCGAGCTGCGCGCGGAATCGGTCGCGCTTGGACTCGTAGAAGGCGCCAAGCTGTGCGTGATGAGCCGGATGGTCGCGCAGCATCCCCGCAAAGGCCCACTGCGCCGGCGTGTTGGTGGCAAAGGTGTTGTACTGGTGCACCTTCCGGAACTCCGCGGTGAGCGGCGCCGGCGCGATGCAGTAGCCCACCTTCCATCCCGTGCAGTGGTACGTCTTGCCGAACGACGAGACCACAAACGTCCGCGCCGCCAGCGCCTCGTGGCAGAGCGCGCTCTCGTGGCGCCGGCCGTCGAAGACGATGTGCTCGTACACCTCGTCCGAGATGACCAGCAGATCGTGCGCCTCGGCCAGCTCTGCGAGTTGCGCGACGTCATCGGCAGACCAGACGGCGCCCGACGGGTTGTGCGGCGAGTTCACGATGATGAGCCGCGTGCGTGGCGTCACCGCCGCCCGCACCGCCTCCCAGTCCACCGAGAAGTCGGCGTCGCGGAGGGCGACGTGCACACAGCGCCCGCCGGCCATCACGATGCCGGGCTCGTAGCTGTCGTAGCTCGGATCGAGGACGATGGCTTCATCGCCGGGCTGCACCGCGGCCAGGATGGCGTTGAAGATCGCCTCGGTGGCGCCGCTGGTGACCGTGATCTCAGCCGCTGGATCTACTCGGCGCCCATACAGCACTTCCGTCTTCGCGGCGATGGCCTCGCGCAAGACGGGCAGCCCGGACATTGGCGCGTACTGGTTCTTCCCGTCGCGCACGGCGCGCGCGAGCAGTTCCGCCAGCGCATCGGGAATGTCGAAGTCCGGGAACCCCTGCCCCAGGTTCACTGCGCCCGTCTCCGCCGCAAGCTGCGACATCACCGTGAAGATGGTGGTGCCGGTATCGGGGAGCCGGGAGCGGATGCCGGGCATGGTCAACCGCGCGCCTCCGCGCGCAGCGCGGCGCGCGTCCAAAGCGCCCCGGCCACATCCACCACCCCAAAGAGAATCAGCGGCCACTCGGCGAATCCGAGCACGACAAACGCCGCAAACCAGACGATGACCGTCGCGCGTACGTGGACCGTCCACTCCAGCATCGGCCGCAAGCCCGCGCGCGCGGCGTTGATGTAGTAGTACGCCAGGCAGAGCACCAGCATGCCGACCACGCGCAGCCACACCTCGTTCGTCAGCGGCAGGAAGAACATCCCGAGGATCACGTTCGGGAGGGCGACCAGCATGACGCCGAGTCCGACGAGATACCAGCCGAAGACGAGGACGGATCGAGCGCTCTTGGTCATGGAGGCTCCTGATGGGGGGTTGAGGGGCTCAGCGCGCCTTCAGCAGGGTGATAACCTGCTTAGCGAAGGCGCCGCCAGAGGTCTTGGGATCAATGTGGTCCAGCGCGTACTCGAAGCGTGCTCCGTCGCGGTGCCGCAGGACGAACACGGCTCGAGCGACTTGGCGCTGCACGCTTACCGTCTGGTAGCGCGGCGGCGGCGGCGGCGGGCAGCTACGGCCGGTGCAGCTCTGCCGCACCGCCTCGGTGCCGGGAATCACCCGTCGCTCCTCCTCAGTTCTTACGCGCTGAGCAATCGCAATCGTAGCCTTGAACGGCGCCGTGTCCGCGTCGATGACCGCCCAACGCGCCCCTTTCAGCACGGCCTCCACGTCGAGCCGCATCGAGCGGGCAGCGCCGAGTGTCGCGCTCTCATCGTCTTCGCTGGTGGCGTCGGTAATGAGGACGCTCGGCTTCACCCAATGGAGGGCCGACACCGAAGGCAGTTTCCGCAGCGTGTTCACGGCGCGCGCCGCGTGAGGCGCCGTCGGTCCCTGGGCTGGCGTCCGCGCGGCGCCGCAGGCGGCGGTGCTCAGGACAAGGCACCACACGCCAGCCGCCTGCACCGCCCTGGCACGCCGCTGAGCGCTGAGAAGAAGAGGCGTCGCCGCGGTCGTCATCGCGCGCCGACCACCATTCCACCAAAGAAGTAGCAGGCCAGCGAGATCACCACGATGAAGAAGACGTTCAGCCACCACCCCGCCTTGGCCATCTGCGGGATCGTCAGCGCGCCAGTGCCATAGACCAGCGCGTTCGGCGGCGTCCCGACGGGAAGCATGAAGGCGCAGCTCGCCCCCAGCGTCGTCGGCAGGGCGAGCAGCATCGGGTCGGCGCCGATCCCCGTCGCCAGGGAGCCCACCACGGGGAGAAAGGCCGCGGCCGTCGCCGTGTTGCTCGTTAGCTCCGTGAGGAAGACGATCACCGTCGTGATCGAGAAGATCACAATCATGATCGGCCACCCGGCGAGTCCGCTAAGCGAGCTGCCGATCCAATCGGCGAGTCCGGACCTCTGGATCGCCGCGGCAAGCGAGAGCCCGCCGCCGAACAGGACGAGCACCGACCACGGCAGGCGCTCGGCTTGCTTCCACGACAGCGCCACACGCCGTGGCTTCCACGATGAGGGGAGCACGAACAGGAGAAGGCCGCCGGTCATCGCGATGCCGGTATCCGAGATCGCCGGAATCCAGCGTTCGATAAGCGGACGCGTGACCCACGCCACGACCGTGAGCGCCGTGATGGCCGCAACGAGCCGCTCAGCGGACGACATGCGTCCCAGCGCCGTGCGTTCCGCGTGCAGCATCGCCGCGCCGCCGGCGATGGGCTCCTTGCCGACGGGATACAGCCAGCGCACCAGCAGCAGCCAGGTGAACGGCAAGCCGATGACTACGATCGGCACGCCGAGCAGCATCCACTCGGCGAATCCGATCCGCACGCCGTAGGTGGACGACATGAAGCCGGCAAACAGCGCATTCGGCGGTGTCCCGATGAGCGTCCCGAGCCCGCCGATGCTCGCCGCGTAGGCGACGCCGAGCAGCAACGCCACCTCGAAGGAGCGTTGGCGCTTCTGCACCACCGGGTCATTCGACCCGACGTTGGCGCGGGCGAGCGCGATGACCGACGTGGCCATCGGTAGCATCATGACGACGGTTGCCGCGTTGCTCACCCACATGCTGATCAGCGCGGTCGCCGTCATGAACCCGAAGACAAGACTGGCGGGCTTGGTGCCGACTACCTCCAAGATGGCGAGCGCCAACCGGCGGTGCAGTCCGCACCCCTCGAGGGCCATCGCAATGAGGAAGCCGCCGAGGAAGAGGTAGATCACCGGGTTCCCGTACGGCGCCGTGGTCGCCTCGACCGTTGCGACATCGAGCAGGGGGAACAGCACAATCGGCACGAGCGCGGTGGCCGCGATCGGGATGGCCTCGGTGACCCACCAGGTCGCCATCAGCGCGGCGACGGCCGCCGTGCGCCACGCCGGGAGCGACATGCCCTCGGGCGGTGCGGAGAGGAGCATCGCGGCGCACGCCAGCACGCCGAGGGCGAGCCCGGCGTATGCGCGGGCGTGAGAGTGACCTGAGGGATCTCCGGTCTCGGTCATGGCGCTCAGAACTTGTAGACGAACGACACCACCGTCGAGAGGTCCCGCTTGTTGATTGCCGCGCTCGGCGGCGTGGTGCGATACGTGTCGAGCGCCTCCACCTTCACCTGCGTGCGGTTGGTGACCGCGGCGGCCACGCCGACGCTCGTGGTGTACAGTCCGTTGCCGACGTCATCGGCCACGACGTTGCCCGAAAACGCATGCGTGAAGGTCGCCGTCTTGGAGAGCGCCTTCGCGTACTTCTCGCCGAAGGCAATCGCGCTGTGGGTGCGCACGGGCTTCCCGACGTTCTTCTCCCACGACGCGCCGCCGCTGAGGTCCACGGAGAACGTCCCCGCCGAGGAGTCGAAGAAGCGGTAACCCATCCCCGCCGTGTTCGCCCAGAAATAGTCGATCGACTTGAACGGGTTGCGCAGGTACTGCGCCTGGGCGAAGACGTACGCCTTGTCGGCGTACTTCAGGTCGAGGCGCGAGCGCAGCAGGCTGTTGTCGGCGCTCAGCTTGCCGTCCTTGCTGCCGCGGATCATCAGCCCCTCGGCGGCAAACGCCAGCCCCGTCGTCGGCTTCCGGTTCGCCTTGAACGAGACGTTCCAGTGCTGCGTGTCGGTGTTGCCGGTGGTCGAGGCAAGCCCCGCACCCAGCGAGCCGCTCCAGATGGGAGCGGCTGGCTTGGGCGGTGGGTCCTGCGCCGCGGTCGCGCTGGTGGCCACCAGCGCGCAGACCACGGCCGCAAACGGCAATCGCACCGTCCGCATCACGGCCGCTTCACCGGCCCCGCCGGCATCGGCGGAAGCTTCACCTTCTTCCCCTCCAGCTGCTTCATGAGTTCCGACACGGCCCGCTCAAGCTGCGGGTCGCGCCCAGCGATGAGTGACTTCGGGTCGTTCTCGACATTGATGTCCGGATCCACGCCGTACCCCTCGATCACCCACTGTCCGTCGGGGCTGGCCAGCCCGCTCCCCGGCACGCTGATCGAGCCCCCGTCAATGAGGGGCACGCCGCCGCCAATCCCCACCACGCCGCCCCACGAGCGGCGGCCGATCAGCAGGCCCAGCCCGGCCTGCTTGAACATGTAGGGGAAAATGTCGCCATCGCTCGACGAGCGTTCGTCGAGAATCGTCGCCATCGGGCCGCGGAAGACGGCATCGGGGTACGTGTTGCCAAGCGAGTTCCCCACCCGCCCGTAGTTCACCCCCAGCACCTTGCGACGCAGCCGTTCGATCAGCATCCGCGACACGTTGCCGCCGCCATTGGCGCGCACGTCAACGACGAGCCCTTCCTTATCGAGCTGGGGATAGAACCACTTGATGAACTCGCGGATCCCCGGCGCCCCCATGTCGGGGATATGCATGTAGCCCAGCCGGCCGCCAGAGAGCTTCGTCACCATCTCGCGGTTCCGCTGCGTCCAGTCGAGATAGTTGAGATCGCTTTCGCTCGTCACCGGCGTGTACGTCACGCTGCGCGCGCCGTCCGTCGTGGGCTTAGCGTTCACAGTGAGCGTCACCGGCCGGTCGGCCTTGCCGCGGAGCAGCGCATACGGATCCTGGTCCGCGCTCAGCGGCATGCCGTCCACCGCCAGCACATACTCGCCCTCGCTCACGTTCACGCCCACTTCGGTGAGCGGCGACCGGTAGATGGTCTCCTCGTTCTGCCCGGTGAGAATCCTGCTGATGCGGTACTTGCCGCTGGCCGCGTCGAACGCGAACCGCGCGCCGGGCAACGCCACCGCCATGCGCGTCGGCATCTCGAAGTCGCCGCCCTCGATGTAGGTGTGCTGTACCGTGAGCTCCGAGATCATCTCCTGGATCACGTAGTTCAGGTCGCTGCGATGCGCCACGTACGGCAGCCATCCTTCGTAGCGCTTGCCGATCGCCGCCCAGTCGAAGCCGTGCATGTTGCCGACGTAGAAGTAGTCGCGGTAGCGCCGCCACACTTCGTGGAAGATCTGGTTCCACTCTTCGGTCGGCACGCGATCCACCATCAACCCCGCTGTGCTGACCGCCTTGCGTGAGTTGGCCCCGGCCGGCGTGGCATCATACAGCGCATACTGGCCCGCTGAGCTGGCGACGATCTTGGAGCCGTCTGCCGAGATGGCCCACCCGCCTACGTTCTCCACGAGCGTGCTGGCCCGGCGGTCCTTGAAGGTGAACAGCTTGAGCTGGCGCTGACGGTCCGGCGCGCGGCCGTTGAATCCCGCCCCGCCCACCGCATACACCAGCGTCCCCTTGATGGCGCCGAGCCCGCCGATGTTGTCCGACTCCACCGGCACGCGCGTGATGCGCGCCGAGAGTCCGTCGAAGTCCACGGTGAACTCGGCCGGCGCTGCCTTCCCCCCCGTGCCCGTTCCCGTGCCCCCGTCCGCCACGACGGCTTCATCACTCTGCGGCGGGAACGGATGCTTCACGTTCTTGCGCAGCGCCGCCGCGAAGATCCCCGTCGTCCGGTTGGCCGCGTAGTTGTATTCGAAGCGCGCGATCTGCGGCGCGAAGTCGCGGTCGCTCAGGAAGTACAGATAGTTGCCGTCCGGGTCCCACGCGGGGTTGTAGGCGTTGAACACGCCGTCGGTGACCGGATACAGCTGGTTGTCCTTCGGGCTCCAGATGTGGACGCGGCCGTTGCCGTTCTCGCCGCGGAGGCTGAACGCCAGGAACCCACCGTTGGGCGACCAGTCGTAGTCGCCAATCTGCCCGCGCACGGTGGACGCGACGGTCGTGACCTTCCTGTCTTCGAACGAGTAGAGGTAGAGCTTGCCGTCCTTGTCGCGGAAGGCGATCCGCTTGCCATCGGGCGACCACTGCAGGCCGAAGCGCTGTGCGGAGCCGCCGGTGGTCAACTGTTCCGGCGCCTTCTCGCCCATCGGGTCCACGACGTAGAGCTCTTCCTCTCCCGTCTTGTCCGAGATGAACGCGATGCGCGAGCCGTCAGGCGACCACTCCGCCTCGCGATCGTGCGCGCCGCTCGAGCGCGTCAGATTGCGCGTCGGGCCCCGCTCGATGGGCATCGTGAAGATGTCGCCGCGCGCGGTGAGGAGCACCCGCTCGCCCTTGGGCGACAGCGCGAATCCCTCGATGTTGTTGGCCGCCGAAACGCGCGACGGCCGCTTCCACAGTCCGTCGTCCGGCACGGTGATACTCAGCGCTGTGCTGCGCCCGCTCCGCGTATCGAGCACGTGCAGCTCGCCATTCATCTCATAGACGATGCGTCCGGCGCGGTCGCTGGTCGGCCAGCGGACATCCCACACCGTGCTTTTCGTCACTGACGTCGTCTTCGCCGAGGCGACGTCGTAGGCGTAGAGGTTGAAGGTGCCGCTGCGGTCCGAGTTGAAGTAGATCGTATTGCCGATCCACACCGGGTCGCGGTCCGAGCGCGCGTCGTCAATGATGCGCTTGGCGTCGTTCGTCTTCGTGTTGAAGATGAACAGGTCATTGGCCATCCCGCCGCCGTAGCGCTTCTCGGGGCGGAAGTCGCGGAAGATGGGCGAGTAGACCACCTGCGATCCGTCGGCGTTGAAGTCGCCAGCCCCCGCCTCGGGCATCGGCAGCGGCTCGGACGGTCCGCCGTTCATCGGCACTGTGAACAGGCGCGTGATGCTCGTCGTCCACGATTCGCGCACGGAGCGAAAGACCACCTTCTTGCCATCGGGCGTCCAGCCGTAGACCTGGTGGTCCCATCCCCAGCGCGGAGTGAGCGGTCCGCGCGCCGGGTAGAAGGTCAGCTGCTTCGGCACGCCGCCCGTGGAGGGCACCACGTACACCTGTTCATCGCCGTCGTATTGCCCCGTGAAGGCCAGCCACTTGCCGTCGGGCGAGAAGTGGGCGAAGACCTCGATCCCCGGGTGCGCCGTGATGCGCGTGGCGGTGCCGCCCGTGGCGGGCGCGGTCCAGATGTCGCCCGCGTAGGTAAACGCCACGCGGTCGCCGTGGATGGCCGGGAAGCGAAGGAGCTTGGATTGGGCGCCGGCCGTGGCAGAGACGCACAGCAGCGAAACGCCGAGGGCGGCGCGAGCGAAAGCGCGGAACGAATGCACGTGGGACTCCATGCGAGTGGTTCAGAACAGGACGGCCGCGGGCATGGAGGGCGATGGGGGCCGCGGCGGGGCGCCTCGAACAGCAAGAACGTAACCCCCACTGCGCCGCGACCGCCACCGCCAAGCGTCGGCCTATCGCTGAATCGCGAAGACAAACGTCTGGCGCACCAACTGCTTCACCTTCCGCCCGCCCACCTCGGCAGGCAGGAAGCGCATCCCGCCCAGCGCGTTCCTCACCGCGAGCGTGAAGAGCTCGTGCGAGCTCTGAAGCACCTTGAAGGTCGCCAGCTCAGCGCGCCCAGCGGTGTCCACCACGAACTCGGCGAGCGCATCGCCCTCGACGCCGGCAGCCTTGAGCAGTTCCGGATAACGCGGCGCCGCCGATCCGGGCGCCAGCACCACCGGCTTCTCCACGTCGAAGTCGAAGTACGTCTGCGTGGGATCGACCGGCGTGATCCCGACGATCCCTCCCCCGACGCCTCCGGGCACGCCAGTGCCGGTGTAGTCCTCAGGCCGCGTCACCGCCCGAGTGAGATCGATGGCTGGCAGAGCGTCCGGCACATCCAGCGGCGCGATGAGCAGGCGAAATCCTCGGGCCAGCGCCGGCACGCCCGGCGCCGTGGGCTGCGGCTTCGGCGGCTCGGGCACCCTCGGCTTCACCACGTCGATCCAGCGGGTGCTCTGTTGCGGCTCGTCTTGCAGCCGCTGACCCGCGTTGGCGGTCGCCACGACCGCTCCCCAGATCAGCAGCACGTGCACGGCTCCGCTCAGCGAACCGCCGCCAATCACGCTCGGACGCGGCGCTTTCGATTCGAGCAGCGTGTTGAACATGGATCCTCCGCTGGAAGTGGGTTGACCTCGCCACCAGGCTTCTGGATCCACGGTAGGACGCGAAGATGAAGCGGGCCGCACGCATCCAGTGAGGAGTGTCTTGCGGCTGCATTACGAATCGATGACCCCGGATTCCGCCGCCGCCCGCACGCGCAGGACTTACGCATCACGCGTTTTCCGCGTAACGTGGCGTGACATTTTTCGCGCCCCATCCCCCCGGGAGGCCCTATGAACTCCATCGCCGACGCCATCCAGAAGTTCTTCGCCGGCGCCGACAGCGCGCTCACGCCGTTTCTCGCGGCGCTCACTGTGATCGGCGTGGCCACGATGGCCATCATCCAGACCATCAAGGACACGACGCCGTTCCGGCGCAAGTTCCAGGCGGCCGCGCTCGACGCATGGCTCCGCGAGGGGGCGGACGAAGCGAATGCCGCGTTCGGCGACGCGCTGCGGCGGTTGGGCCTCTCGCAGGTGAATCCCGCGACGGCGCGCGAGCAGCTCGTGCGCCTCAGCGTGGACGGCGAGGAGAAGGCGCTGTTCAGCCTCTCCGTCGAGCAGATGTGCGGGCAGATGAACAGCGCCGTGCAGGTGGCGCTCGACTATCCGACCAAGTACGCACACCTGCTGTTCGTGGCCGCGTCCGGTGCCGACGCAGAGGACGCCAAGGCGCTCGCCGACACCGCGGTGACTGGCGCCTCGTCGATGGACGATGCCTCGCGCATCGCCCTTGCCGACGCGCGCAACCGCGTGGTGCATCAACTCCAGCGCGCCATTGACGGCTTCCAGATCAAGACGTCGTTCCGTTGGAAGTGGTGGCTGCAGTTCGCCTCGTTCGCGCTGAGCGTCGTGCTGTCGTGGATCGCGCTCCTCCCGTGGCAGGGTGCCGAAGGCTTCACCAAGATCGTGGCCGTCCTTCTGACCGCCGCCGCCGCCGGCTTTCTCGCCCCCGTCGCGCGTGACCTCACGGCGGCGCTGCAGAAGATGCGGGGCTGAGCGTGGCGCTTCCCTTCGACGAACTCAGCGTTCGCGAGCACGGGGTGCGAAAGGGCGGGAGTGTGGTCCCCGCCTACGACGTCTCCGGCCACGATACGATAGACGGCCGCGGGCGCGTCCTGCTGCTCGTGCACGGGTACAACAACTCCGTGGATGTCGCCGAGCGCTCGTTCACGACGTTTGTGCAGTCGCTGCAGCGACTCGCGGGGCGTCCGTCGCTTCCGTGGGCCGTGTACGGCGTGCACTGGCCGGGCGACCTGCCCAACAAGGTCCTCGGCACGCTCGCGTACGGCAACAAGATCGCGGTCTCGCGTCATTCGGCGGCGAGCCTGTTCAACTATCTCCGGCAGCGGCACGGCCCGGAGGGCGCGCCGATGTCCATCAGCATCGTCGCCCACTCCCTCGGCACGCGCCTGACGCTGGAACTCGCGGAGCAGTTCCGCGCGGCGGCGGCGGCATCGAGTGCGCAGATCATACTTGAACGGCTCGTGCTGATGGCGGCGGCCACGCCCGAGTTTCGCGTGGAGGATCGCGGTTCGTTGCGCCCGGCGGTGCAGTTCGTGCGCGGCGTCTGCGTGCTGCATTCCACCGGCGACAAGGTGCTGCAACTCGCCTTCCCTCCCGGGCAGACGGTGGGAGGCGACGGCTTCTTCCCCACGGCGGTCGGGCGGTACGGACAGCCCGCGCGCGCGTGGCAGCAGTCAGCGGCGATGGCCAACCGCTCGGGGGGCCGCCCCAAGAAGTACGGCCACAGCGATTACTGGCCCGGCTCCGAGTCGGCGGCCGCGACCGCGGCGTTCCTGGGTTTGCCGGTGGCGATGGAGCTGGCGACGAACGCAATCGAGGAGCATGATCTGCCTGACGCGACAGGCATCGAGTCGCGGGAGATCGGCGAGCGCGAGGTCGCGGAACGCAACGCGTTCTTCTAGGCCGCAAATCGAGCGCCCCTCCCGGCCGTTGGCCGGGAGGGGCGCGGTCTTTCGCGGCGCGCGCTACGTCGCGCTCACCCGCACTCGCTAAACCCGCACGTGTGGCACTTCACACACCCCTCGGCGAACTCGAGCTGTGACCCGCAGTCCGGGCACGAGCCGATGAACTCGCCCGTGTCGCGCGCCGTACGCTCAAGCTGCTCCTGCGTGTCGCCACGCGAGACCAGCACGGGAACCGCGACCATCGGCGCAGGCGCGGCGGCCTGAGGCGCCACGTGCGTAGTCAGCAGATCCTGCTGCACGCCTTCCTTGTCCTTCCACCACTCGTAGAGCGCCTGGCCCACCGCGTCGGGCATCGACATCACCTTGTTCGGGCCGAGCCCGACCACGCGATCGCTGGAGATGCCGCGCAGCTGCTTGTGGATCTCCATCAGCGGGATGCCGGAGCGCAGCGCGAGCGACAGCATGCGCCCGAGCGCCTCGGCATCGGCCATCGCGCTCCCGCCGGCCTTGCCCAGGTTCAGGAAGACCTCGAACGGCTGTCCCTTGTCGTCCTCGGTGATGTTCACGAACATCACGCCGAGCGGCGTCTCCTTGCGGATCGTCGTCCCGCGCAGCTTGCCCGGACGGCCACGCTTCATCCGCCGGTTGAGGTTCTCGGCCTCGGCGTCGAACAGCATCTTCTTGAGCCGCTCGTTCTCCGTCTCGACCTCGGAGAGATGCTCCTTGAGCTCGAGCAGTTCGCCCGTCTCGGCGCCGTTCTCGCCCTTCCGCTTCGCCGCCGCATCAGCCGTCGCGCCGGTAGAAAGCACCTGGCCGTCACGGGACCCATCGCGGTACACCGTCACGCCCTTGCAGTTGAGCTCGTAGGCCAGCTCGTAGATCGTGCGCACATCGTCCACGGTGGCGGTGTGCGCGAAGTTCGTCGTCTTGGAGATGGCCGAGTCGCAGTGCTCCTGGAACGCCGCCTGCATCCGGATGTGCCACTCGGCCGGGATCTCGTTGGCCGTGCGGAACACCTCTCGCACCTTCACCGGCACTTCGGGATGGTTGATCGTCCCGGTCCGGGCGATGCGCTCCATCAGCTCGTCGCTGTACCACCCGCCCTGCCGGGCGATGGCGACGAAGTCCTCGTTGACGTCCGGCATCATCACGCCGGCCTGATTGCGCATGAACGCCACGGCGAAGAGCGGCTCGAGCCCCGAGGAGCAGCCGGCGATGATCGAGATCGTCCCCGTCGGCGCCACCGTCGTCACGTTGCAATTGCGGAGCAGCTGCATCGGGCGGATGCGCTGGCCGGTCTCGTCGCGCGCGCACGTATCGTCCGGCCCCCAGATGCTCTGCGCCCACTCCGGGAACGCGCCGCGCTGGCGGGCCATCTCTTCGCTCTGCGCCTTCCCCTCGACGTCGAGGAATTCCATGACCCGGCGGCCGAACTCCACGCCCTCGGGCGAGTCGTAGCGGATGCCAAGCTTGATGAGCGCGTCAGCGAAGCCCATCACGCCCAAGCCGATGCGGCGGATCCGCTTGCTCAGCGCGTCAATGGCCGGCAGCGGGTACTTGTTGACGTCAATGATGTTGTCGAGGAAGTGCGTCGCCAGCCGGATGTCGGCGCGGAACGCGTCCCAGTTCATGGACCCGTGCTGCGCGTAGTGCCCCACGTTCACCGAACCGAGGTTGCACACGTCGTAGGGAAGCAGGGGCTGCTCGCCGCACGGATTGGTGGCCTCGTACGCGCCGAGATGGGGCACCGGGTTGTAGCGGTTGGCCTCATCAATGAAGAAGACCCCCGGTTCGCCGGTGCGCCACGCCCCCAGGATCATCTTGTCCCACACTTCGCGCGCCGCGAGCGTGCCCGTCACCTGACCGCTCGACGGATGCACCAGCTCGTACTCCGTGTCATCCTTGAGCGCTTCCATGAACTTGCGCGTCACGCCCACGGAGATGTTGAAGTTCACGACCTGGGTGAGGTCTTCCTTGCAGGCGATGAACTCGAGAATGTCCGGGTGGTCCACGCGCAGGATGCCCATATTGGCGCCGCGGCGCGTGCCGCCCTGCTTCACCGCCTCGGTGGACGAGTCGTACAGCTTCATGAACGAGACCGGGCCGCTGGCCACGCCCGTCGTGCTGCGCACCATCGAGCCGCTCGGGCGCAGGCGCGAGAAGCTGAACCCCGTGCCGCCGCCGCTCTGATGGATGAGCGCCATCGAGGTCAGCGTGTCGTAGATGCCGTCGCGCCCATTGCTCAGCGCGTCAGCCACGGGCAGCACGAAACAGGCCGACAGCTGGCCGAGCGGGCGGCCGGCGTTCATCAGCGTCGGCGAGTTGGGCTCGAACCGCCGCTGGGTCATCAATTCATAGAAGGCCACCGCGGTGGTGTAGACCGCCTGGTCCGACGCGCCATAGCGCCGGTCGGCATCGGCCACAACCGTCGCCACGCGCCAGAACATGTCTTCCGGTGTCTCCACCGGCTTCCCTGACTTGTCCTTCACGAGGTACCGCTTCTCGAGCACGGTGCGCGCGTTGGCCGAGAGCGTGTCCGGGGAGCTCGGAGGGTTGACAGGCAGTGGCATCGGTACTTCTCCGCAGTATGAAATCAGTCCTGAGTGACTTTCTCGGAATGGCGCCACTTGGGCGATCGAACCGAAAAAGCGCAGGGGCGTCAAGCTACGCGGTTCGTGAGTCCGCGCAAGAACTCTGTAACCCCTTATGAAATAGCAACTTTGCGAGCCAGAGTCACTTTCCTTGAAGCGTGCTGTGGATAAGCGGTCTTTCCCACAGCGACAGCACCACGGAATTGAAACGACAGCTGAAAGACACCGAAAACCGCATATGTAACCGCTGTCGTAACTTCTTACAGCAACACTGGATACTGACAGCTCTATTCCCTGCGTCCAGAACCGAAAACGAAGCGCCCGAGATGCGGGCGCTCATAGTACCGCGTCCTTGCGAGTCCCGCCAGATCTTGCCTGCAAGCACGGGCCGTATTACCGACGACCAGCCCTTGCGGAGGTTACAGCCGGGTGTGTCAGCGGTAGAATTCTCGGCGCTGTGACATCGCGTTCTTTCTCATCCTCAGGCTCGTGATCACACCAACCGCTCGACTGGCAACCGCCGATGACACCGACGCGGTATTCGCCCTGCTCGCTGCCGCGGGCGTGCGGTTGGCGGAGCGCGGCTTCCCCAACTGGCTGCCGGCGTACCCGCGGGAGCGTGTGGCCGAGAATATCGAGGACCGATTGGTCTGGGTCGTGAGCGGCGAGGACGGCGAAATGCGGAGTGCGGAGGGGCTGCTCGCCGTGTACACGCTGCGCCCAATTCCCACACATCCGTACGAGGGTGTGGAGTGGCACGACGCGCTCGCGATCGCGCGCTATCTCAACCGCCTCGCCGTCGCTCCGGCGCACCAGGGACGCGGCGTTGGGCGCTGGTGCCTCGCGACCATCGCCGACACGTGCCTGGCCGACGGCGCCACCGCCGTGCGTTGTGACGTGCTCGAGGCCAACATTCCACTACGCCGTTTCTATGAACGCGCGGGCTTTGTGGCGCGTGGGCGGCGGTTCCACTCGGGGTGGTGGTTCGCGGTGTATGAGCGAGTACTCGCCAAGGGCGAGTGACGGTGGACGGAAGACGGATCTACCTGTCGCGCTGGAGCGCCCTACCGCAGCCACTTGTCGAAGAACGCGGCAATCGCGTTCAGGTTCGCCGCCGCGCTGAATGACGGGCCGCCGTGTCCGTCCGTGGGGAACTCGCTCCAACTGACGCGCGACGCGCCGAGCACGGGGAGGAGCGCGTCGCGCATGCGGCGCCCCTGATTGGTCGGCACCGTGCAGTCCTGTCCGCCGTGCTGAATGATGAACGGCGGATCGTCGGCGCTCACCCAAGTCACGGGGCTGGCCTTCATCGCCACCGCCGGGATGCTCGACGGCTTGCCGCCGAGCCACAGCCCTTCGGGCGAGCGTGCGTCGTCGTGGCCGAGGCCGCCGTACTTGGGGCACCCCTGCGCCACGGCATCGGGCTCCATCTGCAGCATATCCGCTGGACCGTACCAGTCCACCACCGCCTGCACGCGCGACGACTGCCCTGCGTTGCCCAACGTGGCGTCGTCGAACTCGGCGACGCCGCCGGTGACCCCAAGGAAGGCGGCGAGGTGCCCGCCCGCGGAGCTCCCCCACGCGCCGATGCGCTCCGGCGCGATGCGATAAACCGCCGCGTTGGCTCGCAGGTGTCGAATGGCGGCCTTGAGGTCGAGCACACCGGCCGGGAAGAGCGCCTCGCCACTCAGCCGATACTCGAGCGACGCCACCGCGAAGCCGCGTGTCACCATCTGGCGAGCCGACGAGTTGGCCGCGAGCGCCTTCGTTCCACCGGAAAACGCGCCGCCATGGATCCAGACGATCAGCGGAAAGGGCCCGTCGCCGGTGGCGGGGAGATACAGATCGAGGCGCTGCGCGTTGGAGGTGTTTGCGTAGCGCACGTCGAGCCGCTCACGCTGGATCGACGCCGGCGCCGCCGGCCCACCGCCGCCCGAGCCGCCGCACGCCGCGGCCAGCACAGCGAGCATTGTGGCTGAAGTTCGGTTCATAAACAGTCTGACGACACCACCCGGCGCGTGTTAGCGCACGCCGAGCGCGTCGAGTCGCTCGAGGTAGGCGGCCGCGCCGCGCGCGATGCGTTGACGCAGCTCGTCGTCCACGGCCCGAACGACCTTTGCGGGCACGCCCAACACCAAGGACCCAGGCGGCACCACCATTCCCTCGGTGACCACCGCGCCGGCGCCAACCATCGAGCCAGCGCCGATCACCGCCCGGTTCAGGATGATCGCCCCGATGCCGATCAGGCAGTCGTCCTCGATGGTGCAGCCGTGGATCACCGCCCGGTGCCCGATCGTCACCCGTGAACCCACGCGTACCGGCGCCCCGGGGTCCACGTGCACGATCGTCCCGTCCTGCACGTTGGTTTCGTCGCCAATCACGATCGCGTCGCTGTCGCCACGCAGCACCGCCGTCGGCCAGACCGAGGCGTCGCGGCCGAGCGTGACGTTGCCGATGATGACGGCGGAGGGGTGGACAAACGGCATGGTTGGATTCTACCGCGGCATTGGCGCGAGGCGAAGGGCGACAACGGCCCTGACATCCATGGTCCGACCACCGCAACGGCCTTGACGCGGATTTCGCGGATGGCGCGGATGGACGCGGATGGAGCCTGGGGGGATCCCCAAGATCGATCCGCGTCCATCCGCGCAATCCGCGTCCAGGCAGTTGCCGTTCTTCGCGCAACTTCGCGTCCTTCGACATTCGTGGTGGACTTAGGCCCTAGAAGCTGAGTCCCAGGCTGAAGTACGCGCCGCCATCGGGAGCGGCTGCGTACACCCTGCCCCGCACCGGCTTCGCATATCCGAAGCGAAGCCGATACGGCGCATCGTAGTTCAGCACGGCCGCGTCGAGCGTGAGTTCGCCACCCACCGACGTCATCCACTGTCGAGGCGTCTCGCCGCGCGGACACGGGATCGTGCGCGCGCGCGAGCCGGATGGGCACCACGCCGCGCCCGCATCGGCGAAGGCGGTAAGCGCGGCGCGTTGCGCGAAGAACGGCGTGAAGCCGCGCCCCCAGTTCGCGATCACGAGCGGCGCGCGCCACTCGACGGACGCGCTAGCCGCGCGCGCGCCGATCTGCGCCCCGGGTTCAAACCCGCGCACGAAGAACGCGCGCGGCGCGTCGCCAACGACGACCCCGGGCGCCACCGCCGCGCTCGAGCCGCTCACGCCGCCGGCCCTGAGTTCGGTGTTCGTCCGGTCGTCGGTGACTCCGATCGCGCCGCGCACCGCGAGCACGTGGTGCCAGACGCCCGGGATGAACGGCAGTGACTTGTAAGCCGCGGCCGACCCGATGTACGTCGTCGAGCGCGTCGCCGCTCGATCATCGGTGCGCCAGCGCAGGCGTGCGCTCGCTGACAGCGCCACGCCATCCTCCGGACCGAACGCGAGAATCGGCGTTCGCGTATTGGCGAAGCCGGCCTGCGCCACAAACGTCGGGTACTTGAGCGTCCGCAGAAAGAGCGGGCTGCCGAGCTGGTTGATGAGCGGCGCTGGATCCGTGACGAAGTCGCGCCATTCCAGCCCCGCGCCGCCGCCGACGAACGCGACCGTGCGCGTGCGCTGACGGATAAACGTCACGGCCGCGTCCGCAAAACGGCGACGGCGCGAGAGCACACCGGCCGGCGCATTCGTGCTATCGGACAGGTTCGTGTGGTCCCACGTCTGCCGCACCGCGACGTCCACGAGCGGCACGCCAAAGCCAAGGAAGCGATACGCGAACTCGCCCTCGTTCTCCCGGCGGTCGGGTTCGTGCAGTAGGGTGGCCCCGTAGGCGTGCCGCCCTGCGATGTCGCCGCCGCCGGTCCACGCGCCGTAGCGCGTGCGGTTCTCGTCCGTGGTCTCGATCAGGGGAAGCCAGAAGCGCGGCATCAGCTGCCGCAGTGGCCGATACGGGCGCAGCGCGCTGGTGTCGGGCGCGGCAGGGGGCAGCGGCTGCTCGTCCGGGTGCGTCGGCAGGGTCTGCGCCGTGCGCGCGGCCGCGGTAGTCGCGCGCGCGGGAATCTCGCCGCGCACCAGACGCTCACCGCGCGCGCGCGTCTCGATCACCACGAAGCCCTCGGCGACCGGGGTCGGCGAGTCCAGCGATGTGGCCCCCTCGGCCACCGCCTGCAGCGCGCCACTCGCCAGCTCCACGGACCACACCGATGCCGTCCCCGTGACGTTCACGACGAACAGCAATGAACGATCGTCCGACGTCCACGCCGGTTCGTCCACCACCGCACGGGCGCTCGCCGGCACCTGCAGCACTCGGCCGAGCGTGTCGAGCACCACCACGCTCATCACGCCGCCGCGCACCCAGCGCGTGGCGGCGATGCGCGCGCCGTCGTGCGACCAGCGTGGCGAGCTCCACGTCGTGTCCAGGCTCCCCGCGGTGAGCGGGGTCACGCCGCCGTCCGCGCTGACACGCACGAGGCGCGTGGAGCCTGGCACCACCTGGGCCGCAACGATGGCGCCGTCGCGGCGGCGCACGTCGGGGGCGATCAGGCGCGCGCTCCTCGTGATCGCGCGTTCAGTTCCATCGGCCTCGCGCACCCACAGGTCGGACGTCAGGCGCCACGAATCGCGCCACTCTGATTGCGCGAACACGATGCGCCCGTCGGGCGCGGCGACATTCGCGTCGAGCGAGTTGCGGCGCGCGATGCGGCGCGGCACTGCCCCGGGCGCGGGGGCAAGCTCATAGAGACCCGTTTCGTCGCGCCCATTGGAGGCGGTGAACAAGACTCGACCGTCCGCCGTCGCGCGCGGATGGCGCGTGACCCACGACGCGTCGGTCAGGGCGCGGAGCCTGATCCCGCGGCCCTCGACGGCGCGCATGACCGAGTCGGCAAAGCGCCGATATTGCGCGGCGAACGTCGTGCCGAACGCCGCGCGCGCCGAACGCTCGAAGCTCCACGGCGCCAGCCGCCCGGCCGAGCGCTCGACAAACCGCTCGACGCTCCCCGGACCGCCGCGATCGCCGATGTCCTGCACGAGCAGCGCCCCAAACGCGTACGCGCTCGCCCCGCCGGGAAACTCCAGCACGGACGTCGGCCACGCGCCGAAGCGCGGCATCCGACCGTCCACCGCCTTGGCGTTGATCGTTGGAACGAGCATCCGCCCTTCGATGCGACCGCCGTCGCCGAGGGCCGATTCGTAGTGCACGGCGAGCCCTTCGAGGAGCCAGGACGGCGACCACGCGTTCGGGAAGAGCATCGGCTGGCGACCGAACACGCGCTGCGCCGCCCGCCACCAGCCACGCGAACGGTCGAGGTGGAAGACGTGCACCAGCTCGTGCTGGATGACGAGGTCGAGCCAGTCGTCGCGGAAGCGCAGCGACCGCTCGTCAACCGGCGGCCGGGCGTACACCACGATGCGCGGTGTGGGCGAGACCCACGCGAAGCCGTTGCTGAAGTCGGCGTGGTCGGTGATCGCGAGGTCGATGCGACCGCGCGCGGGGGTGAGCCGCGGCGCGAGCCGCGCATACGCACGCTCGGCGCTCCCCGCGCCGCGGCGCGCGATGGCTTCGAGCTCAGCCGGGAAGTGCACGTCGAAGTGCGCTGTGCGGATGGTGCGCCAATTCTGGTCAGGAGCCTGCGCCTGCAACGACAGAGTGGCGCAGAGAACCGCGGAGCAGCACAGCGATGCACGGAGGAGCACGGAACGGCATCGGGAGGCACGGAGCTTCTCGGGAAGCCAGTGAAGACGATGCGTCGCCATGGTCATGGTGCCTCTCGCTGCGTCCGTGATTCCCCGCGCCTCTCAGTGTCCTTCTGTGCCATTCTCGCAAAGTACTCCTCCAGCCCCTCCACCACCCCCATCGCATACGCGCGCCGGAACTCCACGGTGCGCAGGGCGGCCTCCTGCTCTGGCATGACGATCCATGCCCCCTCGCACAGCACGCTCGGGAACCACGTCGCGCGCGCGACGGCGAGGTTGTACAGGAAGATCCCCTCGTCGCGCAGCCCCGTCTCACGCGCCAACCCCGATTGCACGGCCCGCGCGAGCGGTTCGCTGTGCGGATGGAAGAAGAAGGTCCCTGAGCCGCGCGCGGCCGCGAACGGATTGGCGCCGTCGGCGAACGCGTTGAGATGGATGCTCACGAACGCCTCCGCGTTCTCCTGTCGCGCGCGGATGGGGCGAGCGCCGAGCGCGACCGCGTCCATCGTCGCCCGGAGCATCAGCACGCGGGCGCCGCGCGCCTCGAGCAGCGCCTTCAATTCCTCGGCGATTCCCAACGTCGCCTCGGCTTCACGCAGACGGGTAGGACCCGTCGCGCCGCCCGGCGGATGACCCGCGTCCACCGCGATGAGGCGGTCGCGCAGCGGCGCCGTAACGTCCACCGTGGGCTGGTGCCGCACGCGGAGCACAAGCGCCCCGGAACGCCACAGCACCTGATAGCCAAACGGCGGATGACTCAGGTCCACGTCCACGCGCACGCGGTCGTTGGCCACCTGTTCGTAGCGCACGAGCCGCACTGACGGGTCCTGCGTGTCGAAGCGCACATAGTCAAGGTTGGCGCGCGCGCTGTAGATGGTGAGTGCCAACCGGTCGCCGACCTGATCCACGGCGATGGGGGCGCGGGCATCCATCGTCAGCACGACATCGGTGTAGCCGGCGCCCGTGGCGATGCGCGCGGCGCTGACGCGCCGCACGCGGGATGCTCCCTCCAGGGCCGCGTCGCGCGCGGCGGGATCGGCGCTCGTGTCTCCCGTCGCGAGCGCGGGGGCATCGACCCACGCCTCTAATTGACTGTCAAGTCGAATACGGACGCTGCCGCCCAGCCGCCCGGTCGCCGGCACGCGCGTACCAGGCAGGAGGAAGTACTTGTACGTCCCGCCGGGCATCGGGCGCGCGACGGTCACCTCGTCGGTGTCGGACGCAGCGTACTCGTTGGTGTTCACCAGCGAGACAGCGCGCGGGTACCCGGCCGTCTCGAGCGTCGGCGCGGGACGCGCCGGGGCGCCGCGCTCCGGGAAGCGCACGCGCCGGATCATCGTCGCGGTGTCACCGCTGGGCAGCATCGCCCGCAGCGTGTACACCGTGTCGGACGGCACGGGCAGGAAGGCCATGAACGACCCATTGGGATTCACCCGCACGGGCGCGCCGTTGATGGTCAGGATCGCGTCACCGTTGCCCACAGAGCCGAAGACAAAGGTCGAGTCCCGGACGGAGAGGAGGTGCCCCTCGGTCGGCTGGACGACGTCCAGCGCCAGAGCGCCGGTGACCCGTGGGAATGGCGGCAGAACGCCACGACGAGGCGTGGCAGGCGTGACAGCGGGCTTCTCGGCCGGTGGCGGCGCGAGGACCGGCGCCACCACCGGAGGTGCGGGCGGACGGCCGCAGGCGGTCGCAATCACCGCCATCCAAACGGCGAGCAAGCTTGGCGATCGAGGGCGCATGGCAGGCAATAATACCCAAAAGCGCTCGGCCGGGGGCTGGATCCGGGGACCCTTCCTGCGCCTAGCCGCCACCCTTCTCGCAAACCCATTATATGCGGGGATTTATCGGCGACCGTGGTGGGCGCCTGCCTCATCGAGGAACTGCGTGAATCGTTGCGGCTTCTGCGGACGGGACAACGAGGGCGAATCGCGCTTCTGCATTGACTGCGGGAAGCCGATCGTCGCCTCGGGAGCGCGCGTGATCGAGGTCGCTTCCATCATGAGTCCGGGGGGGCCGCGGATGTCCGCGGCTGGCGGGGGCGGCGTCCCGGCCACCCGCGTCTCCGAGGCAGCGAAGCCGGGCCCGGGTGACAAGAAGGCCTGTCCGTTCTGTGGCGCCTCCGTCCACGTGGGCCTGCCATTCTGCCCGCAGTGCGGTGGCCGCCTGAGCCATGAGCCGCCGCCGGAGCCGGCGAAGGCGCTGACCTGCGACACGTGCGGCAAGCCGGTGCGCGCGGGTGACCTGTTCTGCCCGCGATGCGGCGCCAAGCGAAACGTCCCAACGCCAACCACGCCGGCCGGCGGCACGAAGGTGTTCTCCGCCCGCGCCACACAGAGCGGCCCCAAGCTCGCCCTGCTCGATGACGACGGTGCCGTCGCGCAGCACTTCACGCTGGGCTCCGGCGAAGGGATCGTCGGGCGCGTGGACGGCGAGATCAAGTTCCCCGATGACGTCTTCATGAGCCCGGTGCACGCGCAGTTCGCGGTGCGCGAGGGGCAGGTCTTCATACGAGACCTCGGCTCGCGCAACGGCACCTGGCTCTTCCTCGACGCGCCGCAGAAGCTCGCCGACGGCGACGCCGTTCTTGTCGGCTCGCAGATTCTGCGCTTCAAGCGGCTCGGCTATCCGGGGCCCAATCCCCCCGAGGCCGATTCGACACGCCGACTGGGGTCGCTGCTCCCCCACGGCGACATCGCGGTGCTGCAGCAGCTGCGCGCCGACGGCTCTGTGCGCGACTCGCTGCACCTGAGCCCCGGGCGCGCCGTCTTCCTCGGCCGCGAGAAGGGCGACTGGGTCTTTCCATACGACCAGACGATGAGCGGCAGCCACGCTGAGATCCGCAACGAAGACATGGACTTCGTGTTGCTCGATGCGGGGAGCCGCAATGGCGTGGCCGTGTCGGTGCGGGGCGAACGACAGGTGCGCGTGGGTCAGCGCGTGCTGATGGGCGACCAGATCCTGCGACTGGAGAACGTGGGAGCGACCAGAAAATCTGCCCGACGTGCGGGACGGAGTACCCGCTCAGCGAACGCTTCTGCCCGCGCGACGGCACGGCGTTGCGCTCGGCGAGCGCCGGCAGCGACCTGATGGGGAGCGTCGTCGCCGATCGCTACCACATCCTGAAGAAGCTCGGCGAAGGCGGCATGGGGCAGGTGTATCTGGCCGAGCACGTGAAGATGGGGCGCAAGAGCGCCCTGAAGGTGATGAACCCCGGGATGAACCAGGACGCCGACGCCATCGCGCGCTTCAACCGCGAGGCATCGAACGCGAGCCGGCTCAACCACCCGAACATCTGCGCCATCTACGACTTTGGCGAAACGCCCGACGGGCTGATCTACCTAGCGATGGAGTTCATCGAGGGAACCTCGCTGACGTCGCTGGTCGAGAAGAACGGCGCGCTGCCGCCGGCGCGCGCGGCGAGCATCATCCACCAGAGCGCCGATGCGCTGCAGGTGGCGCATGACGCGGGGATCGTGCACCGCGACCTGAAGCCCGACAACATCATGATCGCGAAGAACCGTGACGGCACGGACCTCGCGAAGGTCGTGGACTTCGGCATCGCCAAGGCGCACAGCAGCGACGCGCAGAAGGTGACCAAGACCGGACTCGTCGTCGGCACGCCGGAGTACATGAGCCCCGAGCAGCTGGCCGGCGACAAGCTCGACGGCCGCAGCGACATCTACTCGCTCGCGCTGGTCGCGTTCAACTGCCTCACGGGCAAGCTCCCCTTCCCCGCGGAGTCGGCGCAGGAGGCGATGATTGCACGCCTCGTCGAGCAGCCCAAGACGCTCGCCGAGATGAAGCCGGACGTGGCTTGGCCGGCCGACGTGCAGGCGGTGATGGACAAGGCCCTCTCCCGCGACGCGAACGAGCGCTATCAGAGCGCGGCGCAGTTTGGGCGCGAGTTGTGGGCCGCGTGCGAGAGCATGCCGGCGTCGCAGGCCGCCGAGGCCGGGACGCAGGTGCTCAGCGCGTCGCCGGCGGCGAGCGTGCCGAAGACGCGGGTGGCGACGCCGAGTGAGGGCGGCAAGACCGTGGCCGCGCCCGCCGCCAAGGGAGCAGCCGCTGCGGCGCCCGCGTCGGCTTCGGTCCCCGCCAAGAAGTCGAATGCGACGATGATCGCCGCCGCTGTGATCGGCGTCGCAGTCCTCGCCGGGGGTAGCTACGTTATGTTGGGCGGTACGAAAGACACGCCGCCCGCGGCCGACAGCACGGCCGTCCAGCAGCCAGCGGGTCAGCCGCAGTCGGCTGCTCCGTCGGCCTCGCCATCGGCGCCCGCGGGCGGTGTGCAGGAGATGAAGACACCGGTGAATCCGGCCGGTGGTGGGAGTCGTACGCAGGGTGGGGCGGCGCCGGTGACGCCTCCCGTTTCGGCGCCGGCGGGCGGCGGGGCGGCCGTTGTGGCTAAATGGATGCCGCAGCACGATGACCTGACGAAGGGCACGGCGCAGCAGCTGGTCAGCGAGCTCGAGGGCCTGATCCCGTCGCTGTCGGGCGAAACGAAGGGCAACGCGTACTACCTGGTTGGCCGCGCATATCACAAACTCGACAACATTCCCGATGCTTGCAGCATGATGGAAAAGGCCAAGCCCCTCGTCCGCGGCAGCACGCTCTCCGTGGTGAACCTCACCATCGAAGGCATCTGCCCGTGACCGACACGTCGGCCCACGGCGACATCGTCGTCCACGTCTTCGGGCGCACGGACGTCGGCCGCACGCGCGAGCACAACGAGGATTGTTTCGTCGTGGCGGACCTGACCACGATGAATGCGACCCTCCAGCCAGAGGTGCGCGAGCATCGCCCGGGGCAGCGCGGCTCGCTGTTCATGGTCGCCGACGGCATGGGCGGCGCCGCCGCTGGGGAAGTGGCCAGCCAGATGGCCACCGAGGTCGTGCTTGACGCGCTGGACCAGACGTGGCGCAACGTGCCGTCCACCGACGCCGACACCTTCGCCAACGCCTTGCGCAGGGCGGTCGAGGCCGCCAACACGCGCATTCACCGCTACGCGATGGACCATCCCGAGAACCGCGGGATGGGGACCACCACGACCATCGCCGGCGTGCTCGCGGATCGTCTGTACCTGTGCCAGGTGGGTGACAGCCGCGGGTATCTGGTGCGCAACGGCACGGCCATCCAGGTGACGAAGGACCAGTCCCTGGTGCAGCGCCTCATCGACGCGGGTGAGCTGACCGCCGAGGAAGCGGAGACCAGCGAGCGCCGGAACATCATCCTGCAGGCGCTCGGCCCCGAAGGGCAGGTGAAGGTGGATTTGACCACGCAGCAGGTGCGACGCGGCGACGTGCTCGTGCTGTGCAGCGACGGAATGTCGGGGCAGATGCGCTCGGCGGACATCGCGCGCATCGTGACGGAGCAGGCGCCCGATCTGATGGCGACGTGCAAGGCGCTCATCGACCTCGCCAACGAGAACGGCGGCCCGGACAACATCACCGTCATCGTCGCCAGGTTCGAGGGCGAGGGCCTGGAGCCGCCGGTTCAGGGCGACTTCGTTGGACATCAGCCGTACGTCTCGCCCGCTGAGGCGCGCGCGACGCTGCCGGTGAGCGCGGCGACGATCGAGCAGTCGATGCAGGACGCCGCCCTGCTCGAGATGTCGCTGGTCACCACGGCGGAGACGGAAATCCCGGTCGCGCCCAATCACGAGGCCGCCAGCGGCGCGCGGTCGACGACGCCTATCGCGCCGCCGCCGTCGGCGCCGGCCGCGACGCCACGGCTGACCGTGGAACAGCAGCGACAGGTCCGAGTCGTCTTCATAGGCGTCACGGTTCTCGTGACCGCCTGGCTCATCTGGGCTTACCTCTTAAAGGGCTGAGGCCGCCATGGCCATCGAGCTCCGCATCACCAGCGGCGCCCGCGCTGGGGCCCGCGAGACGTTCACCAAGTCGGTCATTGCCATCGGCCGCCACCCGATGAACGACCTGCGTCTCGACGCGGCGAAGGATATCGACGTGTCGGGACGCCACGCCGAAATCCGCCTCGTCGGCGACACGGCCACCCTGCGCGACGTGGGGAGCAGCAACGGCACGAAGGTGAACGGCCAACCGCTGGTCGGCGAACGGGCGTTGTTTGACGGTGATGTCATTGCGCTCGGCGGCGCCGCGGGAGCGACGCTCGAATTCCACTTTGTCGCCGATACCTCGCGACCGGCCGCGCCGCCGCCCACCGCGCAGGCGAGTGTGCCACCCGCTGCAGAGTCCAAGCCCGCCCCGCCGCGTCGTGACACCACGATGCGCATCGCCGAGGCCGTGGAAGTGCAGACGGGGAAGTTGCGCCGCATGCTCTACATCTTCGGCGCAGCGGTCATCGTCGTCGGCCTTGGTCTGGCATGGCTCAGCCGCCGCAACTCGGCTGCCGACCGCGCGACCATCGAGGCGCTGCTCAGAGAGTTGCAGGACCAGAACGCGGCCATCGCCCAGTTGCGCGGCAGCGCCGGCGCCAATGGCCTGACCAACGAGGTCGGGCGCATCCGGCAGGAACGCGACTCGTTGCTCACCGTCCTGCGTGCCGGCGGCGATCAGCAGGCGGTGACTCAGCGCATCGCCGAGCTGAACGCGCGGCAGACGGCCGCTGGCGCAGTGAGCAAGGTGGACTATGAGCGCATCGCCGACCAGAACACGCGCGCGGTGGCGTTCATCGTCGTCGAACGCGGCGAGAGCATCGAGGGCGGCACCGGGTTCGGCATCACTCGCGACGGGCTCATCGTGACCAATCGCCACGTGGTGCAGGGGGCGGACGGCGGCGCGCCCTCGCGCATCGCGGTGCAGTACCACGGCACGCGCCGCTGGGTCCCCGCGCGAATCGTGAAAGTGTCCGCGACCGACGACCTCGCGTTCCTGAGGGTCGAAGCCGCTGGCCCCTTCCCCACCGTGGTTGGCGTGAGTCCGAGCGGCGGCGTGCGCCCCGGCGCGCCCATCGCGATCGTCGGGTTCCCGCTCGGCAACGAGACGGCCGGGATGGGCGGGTCCATCGACACGGTCACCGCGCGCGCGACGCTGACGGCGGGCATCGTGAGCAAGTCGGTTCCCGACATCCTGCAGGTGGACGCCTACGTGGCGCACGGCTCGAGCGGCGGTCCGGTGTTTGACCAGCGCGGGCTCGTCGTCGGCGTCGTGTACGGCGGCCCCACGGAGGCCGCGGGACGCATCGTCTACAGCGTGCCGAGCGACCGGCTCATCGCGCAGCTGCCGGGCGAGGCCGGTGGGGTGGTGAAGCCGTAACCGCAACGGCCTTCACCGCCGACGGCAACGGCTTCACAGGAGGCCGCGGAGATCACGGAGAGAGGCAACGACAACTTCTTGGGGGAACTGCGCTCGCCACGCGAAGGTCCGCGTGGCGATTTGTAGTTAACCCGCATTAGTGCAGTGGCAGTTCTCCGCCTTCTCCGTGCTCTCCTGTAAAGCCGTTGCTGTTCTCCGTGTTCTCCTGTGAGGCTGGCGGCTCAAGTTACCAAGGCCCGCGCCGCCGCCTCCTGCATCCCTCGGTCGCCCGCCCAGGCGCAGAGCAGATGCGCCGCGTCGGGCAGTTCATTGGCAAGGCGCGGGTGCCCGAAGAGCACGACGAGCGTGTCACGGCGCATCGCGCGCGCCGCCTGCACCGCGAGGCGCACCGTCAGCCGCGACTGCGGCGTGATCCCCGCGTGCCCCTTGCCCGGCAGCACGTCGGCGAAGACGGCGATCACCAACGCCCCCTCACCCTGCTCCGTCGCCCCCGGCACGACAGCGACCCGGCGGCCGAGCGCTTCGAGCGCCGCGATGAAAGGCCAGCGCGAGGGCGCCGCGCTCGCCGGATCGTCATCCACGACCACGACCTCGCACGCCGGCGGCAGCCAGGGCACGCGGCCGCGCACCACGCGCACGACGCGGTCGCTCACCTGCTTGGCCCACGTACGCTCGTCGAGCGTCAGGCCGCGCACGTCGGGAAGCCAGCGCGCCCACGTGGCCCACCAATCGCGGCGCGCGCGTGCCGCGGCCAGCCGTTCGCCATCGAGCCGCCCATCGGCCACCGCGTCGGTGATGGCTTGCGCAACGCGCGCCGGACTGACGGGCGCCAGCAGGAGATCGCATCCGGCGGCCAGCGCGCGCACGGCGATCTCGCCCTCGTCCGCCGCCGCGCCGAGGGCGCGCATCTCAAACGCATCGCTGACCACGAGCCCCTCGAACCCGAGCTCCTCGCGGAGCAGCCGGATGACCGGCTCCGACAGCGTCACGGGCGCGCCGCTGCGGTCAACACGCGGCAGCGCAACGTGCGCGGTCATGACGCTCGCCACGCCGCCGTCCACCGCCGCCTGAAACGGTACGAGGTCGGAGGCGAGCAGTTCGGTAAGGCTCTCGTCGAGCACCGGCAGTGACACGTGGGAATCGGCGCTCGTGCGCCCGTGCCCCGGAAAGTGCTTGGCGCAGGCAAGCACGCTCTCGGCCTGGCAGGCGTCAATCCACTCGGCGCTTAGCTCGGCGACGCGCGCGGCGTCAGCTCCGAAGCCGCGGGCACCGACGATGGGATTTCCGTTGTCGAGATCAAGATCGCAAACGGGGCCGAGCGCCCAGTTGATGCCCAGTTCGCGGGCGTCGCGCGCCGCGATGCGCGCGGCGCGCCGCACGGCATCCACCTCGCCGAGCGCGGCGAGCGCGCCGGCGGGCGGCAGGCTGACCGCGCCGGGGAAGCGTTCCCCCGCGCCGCGCTCGATGTCGGCGGCGACAAGGAGCGGCACCGACGAATGGGCGTGGAGCGCCCGAGTAAGCTGGGCGACCTCGAAGCGCGGCCCGCCATGAATGAGGATGCCGCCCACGCCGAGGCCGAGCGCCTCGTCGATGGCGTCGCGCGTGCCTGCCCACGCCAGGTCGCGATCCCAGCCGATCGCGGCGATGATGTGCTGGCCCAGCTCCCGCATCGGCTCAGGCAGGCGTGTAGGTGCCGAGCACGCGGGGGCCGCGGGCGCCCGTGCACGCGGGCACATTGCCGGCGAACCCGCGCAGGTGCAGCCAGCCAAGGAAAGCGAAGGCCACCGCTTCCTTGGCATCGCCGTCGAAGAAGAGCGCGTCGAACTGCCGCACGGCGCGCGGAGCGAGCAGCGCCTCGAGACGCCGCACCAGCGCCGGATTCCGCGCCCCACCGCCGGAGACGACCAGGTCAGCCACGGGCTCGGGGATGAACCGCTCGAACGAGAGCCGGATGCTGCGCGCGGTAAGCTCCACGGCGGTGGCGACGATATCCTCGTCGCGGCACCCCGCGCGCGCCGCGCGACAGCGCGCCATGAAGTCGGCCACGTACGCGGGGGTGAACAGCTCGCGGCCCGTGCTCTTGGGCGGCGGCGCGCTGAAATACGGGTGGGTCAGCGCCGCGTCGACGACGTCGGCGATCGCGTCGCCCGCGGCGGCCAGCCGGCCGTCCACATCATACGGCAGGTCGGAACGCAGCACGCGCACGACGGCGTCGATGACGCCCACGCCGGGCCCCGTGTCGAATGCCCGCGTGCCCTCCACGCCGCCTCCCGGCGGGACAATGGTCACGTTACCGATGCCGCCGATATTCTGCAGCGCGCGCCAGTCGGGGCCGGCGAACAGCAGCGCGTCGGCGATGGGAACGAGCGGCGCCCCCTGCCCTCCCGCGGCGACATCGCGCGTGCGGAAGTCGGCGATGACTGGGCGCCCCGTGCGCTCGGCAATGGCCGCTGGCTGCCCGAATTGCCACGTGGCGCGCGGCGCGTCGTGCCAGACGGTGTGACCGTGCGATGCAACGGCGTCCACGTCCGCACGCGGCACGCCGCTTTCAGCGATCGCGGCAACCGCCGCCGCCCCCAGGCGCTCGCCGAGCTCGAAGTCGAGGCGTGTGTAGTCCCCGGGATGCGTCGGCGTGGCGATGGCGCTGAGCAACCGAGCGCGAAAGGCGTCATCGTACGGCTGCTGCACGAAGGCGAGCAGCTCGGGCAGCGGTCGGTCGTCACGCGCGCCCGGCACGAAGCGCACCACGGCGGCGCTGATGCCGTCGTGCGACGTCCCCGACATCAGTCCGACGAGGACGAGCGGCCGCGTAGCGGTGCTCATGGACGGACCGGCGGCGGCTCGTCGTTGGTGACGCGTCGAATGACGCCGCCGTGCGCGGCGAGCTGGCGAACCGCCTCGTCGCGATCGACGCCGAGCTTCTGCATCACGACGGCGAGCTTCACGCTCTTTCCCGACGCCTCGAGGAGGGCGCGGGCTTCCTCGCGCGTGACGCCGCAGACCTCCCGGAGAATGCGTTCGCTGCGGTCCTTGAGCTTCTCGTTCGTGGACTGCAGATCCACCATCAAGTTGCCGTAGGTCTTGCCGAGGCGGATCATCGCGCCGGTGGTGATGGTGTTGAGCACCAGCTTAGTGGCCGTCCCCGCCTTCATCCGCGTCGAGCCAGTCACCACCTCTGGGCCGGTGACGACGACGATGGCCACATCGGCGGCGGCGAGCGTCTCCGGCGGAGGCGGCGAGCAGGCGACGATGGCGGTGCGCGCGCCAATCCGGCGGCCGTGCTCCAGCGCCGCGCGCACATACGGCGTGGTGCCGCTGGCCGCGATGCCAATCACGAAATCACCCGCGCGCACTCCCGCTTGATCCAGATCGTCGCGCCCTCCCTGCGGGCGGTCTTCCGCCCCTTCCTGCGCGCGAGTCAGCGCGGGCAGGCCGCCGGCGATGATCCCCTGCACCATCTCCGGGTCCACGCCGAAAGTGGGCGGACACTCGGAGGCATCAAGCACCCCAAGACGGCCAGAGGTGCCCGCCCCAACGTAGAACAGCCGCCCGCCGGCGCGGAAAGTCTCCTCGGCGATGCGCATGGCCTCCGCGATCTGCGCCGACTGCGTGGCGACGGCCGCCGGGACTCGCGAGTCTTCGGCGTTGATGAGCGCGACGATCTCCTCGTGCGACGCCAGATCAATCGCGGCGGTGCGCGGGTTCCGATGTTCGGTGATGCGAGGATCGAGCATGGGCGGGATGGCGAGGGCTGACGTGGCCGCGAACGGGCTTCGTGCTAAGTTACTGGCCGTGCGTGTCCTGTCTACCGTTCGCCGGCGCACCCGCCGCCTGAACTGACCGTGAGCCACGTGGGAGTCTCAATGATCCGCCTTCGCAACGTCTCCGCCCGCGCCGCCCGTCTCCTCGTCCTCTCCACGCTAGCGCTCGGCGCCTGTCGCCATGGCGGCGCGCGCCAAACCGTGGACATCGGCACGTACCTGGGCGGCGAGGCCTTGCTGGTTGCGGCCGAACCGGTGTTCGCCCAGCACGGGATGGTGGTGAGCAACAGCGCGCTGGCCAGCGCGGCGGGGGTCGAGATTCTGAAGCAGGGCGGCAACGCGGTGGATGCCGCCGTGGCCACTGGCTTCGCCCTCGCCGTGACGTATCCCTTCGCCGGCAACGTTGGCGGCGGCGGGTTCATGAACATCCACCTCGCCGACGGGCGCAACGCGGCCATCGACTACCGCGAGATCGCGCCGCTTGCCGCGACGCGCGATATGTACGTCGATCCCGCGACCGGAAAGCTCACGAACAAGAGCGTGATCGGACATCTCGCGAGTGGGGTTCCGGGCGCGGTGGCTGGGATGGCCGAGGCGCTGGGTCGCTACGGCTCGATGCCGCTCGCGAAAGTGATGGCGCCCGCCATCCGGCTCGCGCGCGACGGGTTCCTCGTGGACAGCGCGCTCTTCCGGTCGCTGCGCAGCAATCGCGCGGTGTCGCAGTTCGCCGGACGCGACCTCTTCTACCCGGGCGGCGAGCCGCTCGCGCCGGGATCGCGTCTGGTGCAGGCCGAGCTCGCGCGCACGCTCGAGATCATCGCCGCCAAGGGGCCCGCCGGATTCTATCAGGGCGAAGTCGCTGAGGCGCTGGTGGCGGAGATGAAGCGTGGCGGCGGGATCATCACGTTGGAGGATCTCCGGCGCTACAAGCCGGAGTGGCGTACGCCGATTCGCAGCACGTATCGCGGCCACACGCTCCTCACCATGCCGCCGGCCTCGTCGGGCGGCATCACGATGACGGAGACGATGAACATCCTCGAGCCGTTCGCGCCGCTGCCGCGCTTCGGCAGTGCCGGGTACGCGCACCTCCTCACCGAGGCGTTCCGCCGCGCCTTCATCGACCGCAATGAGAAGCTCGGCGATCCCGCGTTCGTGCGCGTCCCGATGGACCAGCTCACGAGCAAGACCTACGCGCAGTCGCTCGCCGCGGAGATCAGCCGGACGCGGGCGACGCCAACGCCGGCGTTCAAGACGGGCACGGAGCCCGAACACACGACGCACTATTCCGTGGCCGACGGCAAGGGCAACGTGGTGGCGACGACGACGACGCTGAACGGCGGCTACGGCAGCGGCGTCTGGATTCCGAAGGCCGGCTTCTTCATGAACAACGAGATGGACGACTTCGCGGCGCAGCCGGGGGCGCCGAACATGTTCGGGCTCGTGCAGGGCGAGGCGAACGCCATCGCGCCGGGGAAGCGCATGTTGAGCGCGATGTCGCCGACGATTGTGCTCGACGCCAATGGCAAGGTGCTGCTCGTGGTCGGCGCGGCGGGTGGACCGCGCATCATCACGACGACGACGCAGGTGATCCTCAACGTGATCGAGCACCGAATGTCGCTGGCCGACGCCATGCGCGCGCCGCGCCTGCACCATCAGTCGCTGCCCGACACGCTGCGGTACGAGGACGGGGCGTTCAGCGCGGCGGTGGCCGATTCCCTGCGCGCGATGGGGCATGCGCTCCAGCGCACCGGAGGACTCGCCAACGCCAACGGCATCATGCGCGTCAGCGGCGGGTGGATCGGCGTGCGTGAACCACGCAGCACGGGTGGAGCGGTGGGGCACTAACCGTTACTGCCACCACGAAGGATGAAGGGCGCGAAGAGACACGAAGATATCCCTTGGGTAACGACGGCGCGCCACGCTGGACTAGCGTGGCGCGCCGTCGTTTACCCAAGGAGTCCCTCGCGGCCCTTCGTGCCCTTCGAACTTCGTGGTGGGCCGTAGTCGTTCAAACTACTTGTCGAGCTTCACCACCACCGGCCCGGCGAGCGTAACGGTGACCGCTCCACGCTCGGCGACACAGCCGTTCCAGTCGGCGGTCCCCGCCGCGATCGCGCCGCCGGCCGCGGCGCCTACGGCCGCGCCGACCACGGTGGACTTGGTCTTCTTGCCGAGCAACTGCCCGGCGATCGCCCCCACGGCGGCACCGGCGGCCACCTTTTTCGCCTGGTCGCCAGTAGTCTGCGAACGCACCGTCTCGAGGTGCGCCACACGCACGCTGCCGGCGATCTCGTAGCTCTCGCCGCCATACGTCACGGAAACTGGCTCGAACGCCAACCGCACGCCTTCCTTGCCGTTCTCGCCGCGCACCGACTCGGTAACGCGCAGGGTCACGATCGCGCCGGCTGGAATCTCGGCGCTATTGGTACCCGTGACCGCGCTCGAGAGCGTAGCGGTGACTCGATCACCGACGCGATGAGTATTCGTGCAGACGCGGGCGGCGGTCGTCACGCTCAGCGCGGCGCCACTGCCGATCGTTCCGGTCGTGGGAGCGGCAGGCACGGGCGCCGGAGCCGGAGCCGGCGAAGCGGCAACTGGCGTCGCCGCCGTGCGCGGCGCAGGCTTGGGCGGCGCCTTGGCCTCGGCGACCTTCGCTGGAGCGGGCGCCGCCCCCGCCTTGAGATCCGCGGTCGGCGACGAAACGGCGGGCGCCGTGTCGGCCAGTTGCGGCTGGGCCGGCGGGGCCGGCGCGAGTTCCACCTGCCGGCTCTCCGGCGGCGCGTCTCCGGTCTTCTGGCACGCGCTGGCGACCACCATCAACGCCAACGGGATTCCCCAGAGGCGAATGCGCTTCGTCATGTGCTCCTCCACCTAGTTGAGTTGCCTGCCCGAATGCTGCGGCGATGCCTCTTGGGCTGAACGCCCCATCGGGCCACCAACCTTTGGCGACCGCTCACGCGGCCGCCGTCATCATACCCCGGCCGGCAGGCCGGGTGCCGAGCGGTCTAAATGCGACTTCGGATGAACTCCGGCGTGTACTGCTGCATGAAGCTCGCGATGCGCGCGAACTGATCGGTCAGCAACAGCAGGCCGACGGTGAGGAGCAGCACCCCGGCCAGCCGGTTGATCCACACCATCTGCGTGCGGATGCGCTGGAAAAACCCGAGGAATCGCTCCACGGCGACGGCGGCCATCAGGAACGGAATCGCCAGCCCCATCGAGTACACGAAGAGCAGCACGAGGCCGCGTCCCAGGTCCGCCTCGCTGGCCGTGTAGGTGAGGATGGCGCCGAGGATTGGGCCGATGCACGGCGACCAGCCGGCGCCAAAGGCGATGCCGACGAGCACCGTGCCAAGATACCCCACGGGCTTGTTGGTCAGGTGCACGCGCGTGTCGCGCGCGAGCAGGCCCAGGTTGAGCACGCCAAGCAGGTAGAGCCCGAAGACGATCACCAGAATGCCGCCGAAGCGCGCAAGCCAGACCCGCTGGCTCAGCAGCACGCGCCCCAGCACCGTGGCGCTGGCGCCAAGCGCCAGGAAGATGAGCGTGAAGCCGAGGATGAAGAGCAGCGCGTGCACCAGGGCAATGCGCCGCGAGCGCTGCACATCCTCGAGGCTGAGCCCCGTGATGAACGTCACGTAGCTCGGCACCAGCGGCAGGACGCAGGGGGAGAGGAAGCTGAGCAGCCCCGCGCTGAACGCGATGGCGATGCCGAGCGTGGCCGGTTCGTTCACAGCGGTCTCCGGTCGAGAACGGTGGGCGTCTTGCGGCAGGCGCGGCACGTCCCCCGCACCAGCAAGCGATGTTGCGACGGCACGAAGCCGCGATGGTCCGCGACCCGCCGGATGATGTCGACAATGCGGGCGTCGTAGAATTCCGTGACCGAGCCGCACATCGTGCAGGTCAGGTGGTAGTGGTTCGGCACGTCGCGCGACGCCTCGAAGCGCTTGAATCCCTCGCCGAAGTCGCGCTGCTCGGCCAGGCCGCACGAGACCAGCAGGTCCAGCGTCCGGTAGATCGTCGCCAGCCCTACCCGCTCGCCGCGCTCCGCGAGCTGCGCCGCAACGTCGTCGGCGGACAAGTGGCCGGCGGCGCGCAGCAGCACGTCGGCCACGGCCAGCCGTTGCTGCGTGACCGGCAGGTGCCGCTCGCGCAGAAACGCGGCAAAGCGCTCGACTACGTCGGCGTCCGCCACGTCGTTGCCTCGAGCACGGCGCGCACCTGATCGCCCGTGAGTCGTTCGCGCTCGGTGAGGTCCTTCGACCGCTGCGTCACGCCGCGCGCGACCGCGTCCACGGTGGCCAGCGGCGCGTCCGCCGTGGCGGCGATTTCAAAGAGCCACTTGCCGCGGTCAGGACCCTTGCGTGTGAAGCGGTACCGTGCGGTGAAGACGGTGAGGCGCAAGCGCTCTGTCGTTTCCGCCGTCTGGGCCGTCTCTGTCGTCTCTGTCGTTTCTGCCGTCTCTGTCGTTTCTGTCGTTTCTGTCGGTTCTGTCGGTTCTGTCGGTTCTGTCGGTTCTGTCGGTTCTGTCGTTTCTGTCGCTACGACTGCCACCCCTGTCTCCAGTACCCCCTGCCGAATGGGGCTGAAGAGGTGCAGCTCGACGATGCGGTCAGCGCCGAGGCGGTCCGCGATGGCCGTCAGGAATCGGGCGCGCGTGTCGTCCATCAGCGCGCCTCGAGTTGACGGTCGGAACGGCGGACGCGCGATGGGCCCTGCGGGCGCCGGAGGGTCATTGGGTTCACCGGGTGAAATCTATTCGTGTGCGCCCCCTGGCTCCACCCGAACGACGCATGCCCTGCTCTGGGAACCTCAGGAGCTGCCCCGATGCCACTACAGCAGCGCCACCGGATCGCGGTCGAGGGTCACGCGCAGGTCGTGCGCGGAGGGAAGGTCGAACTTCGTCAGGAAGGCCCGCATCACCTGCGTCAGCGGCGCGGCGCGCGTGGCCTTGAGCACCAGGTGCCAGCGCCAGCGCCCCTTGATGCGCTCCACCGGACACGGCGCGGGTCCGATCAGCGTGACCGCGCCGCTCAGCGCGTTCAGGCGCATCGCAATCCAGTCGGCGGCAGACTGCGCGCATGCGGCCACGCCCCGTTCGTCGAGCCCGCTGATCACCACGTTCGCCAAACGCAGCGCGGGCGGATACGGCGGGTCCGCCCGCGCGGGCAGCTCCTCGCTCACGAACCGCAGGTAGTCGTGCGCCACGGCGCAGGTCACCGCGTGGTGCCCCGGCGTGCGCGTCTGGATGAGGACCTCGCCCCCCTTGGGCCCGCGCCCCGCGCGGCCCGCCACCTGGCTGAGCAGCTGGAACGTCCGCTCGCTCGCGCGGAAGTCGGGGAGGTTGATCCCAACGTCCGCGTCGATGACGCCGACCAGCGTGACATTCGGGAAGTCGAGCCCCTTGGCGATCATCTGCGTGCCCAGCAGGATGTCCACCTCGCCGCGCCCCACGCGATCGAGGATCTCCGCGTGCGCCCACTTCCCCGATGTCGTGTCCACGTCCATGCGCGCGACGCGCGCCGACGGAAAGCGCTCGTTCAACAGCCGCTCCACTTGCTGCGTGCCGACGCCCCGCTGTCGCATCTGCTCGGCCCCGCACTCCGCGCAGGTCGCGGCGAGCGGCTCCGCGTGCTGGCAGTAGTGACAGACCAGTCGCTCGGGCGCGCGATGATAGGTGAGCGAGATGGCGCAGTTGGGACAGGCAACCACGTGCCCTTCCGGACAGGTGACGAAGTTCGCGAAGCCGCGCCGGTTGAGGAGCAGGAGGCTCTGCTCGCCGCGCGCGAGCCGGTCGTGCAACGCGGTTTCGAGCGGGGCGCTGAGAATGCGCCGCAGCGCCTGCACCATCACCGGCGCGCCAGGGCCAGTCTCCGTGCGCAGGTCCACCACGCGGACGCCGGGGAGCGATCCGCCGCCCACGCGGTCGGGGAGCGACAAGAGCGTGTACTTCCCCGACTGCGCGTTCGTCCAACTCTCCAGGCTCGGCGTCGCGCTCCCCAGCACCACCACGGCCCCCGCCTCGCGCGCGCGAACGATGGCCACCTCGCGGGCGTGGTAGCGCGGCGCCTCCCCCTGCTTGTACGTGGCCTCGTGCTCCTCGTCGACGATGATCGCGCCCAGCCGCTCCACCGGCGCGAACACCGCGGAGCGCGCGCCAATGGCGATGCGCTTGTCGCCGCGCTGCAGCGCGCGCCACGCGTCGTAGCGCTCGCCGTCGCTGAGCCCGGAGTGCAGCACGGCCACCAGGTCGCCGAAGACGGCGCGGAAGCGGTCCACCGTCTGCGGGGTGAGGGCGATCTCCGGGACGAGCACGATAGCGCTCTGTCCGCGATCGTGCAGCACGTGCTTCAGGAACTCGAGGTAGACGAGCGTCTTCCCGCTCCCGGTGATGCCGTGCAGGAGGAACGTGGAGCCGGGCGCGCCGGCGCGCAGCGCCGCGACCGCCGCGCCCTGCGCGGCGGTCGGCGTCACCGCCGCCGGCGGCGGTGCCGCGCGCGCCAGGAAGGGGTCGCGGTCCACGGGCTCGGCGGCCACCACGGCCAGTCCCCGCTTCACCAGCCCCTGCACCACCCCCTCTGTGCAACCGAGCCTCTCCACCAAGTGGGCCACTGGAGACTGTCCACCCAGCGACTCGAGCAACTCGAACAGCGCGCGCTGTTGCGGTGCCCGCTTGAAGACCGCGTCGCGCTGAAGCAGCGAGTCGAGCGGCTGCGCCAGCCGCAGCACGCGCTGCGTGCGCACGGCCGGATCGGCACGCCGCGCCCGCCCCATCGCCGCGGGGAGCGCGGCGCGAAGGACAAGCCCGACGGGCGACACGTAGTAGTCGGCCATCCACCGTCCGACGGCGAGCAGGTCGCCGCGGAAAGCGGGTTGCTCATCCGGCGCGTCGGCGATGGCCTTGGGCACCACGCCGCCGAGGTTGGCGCCGTCGCTCTCGCCGAGCACGACACCGATCATCTGGCGGTTGTGAAACGGCACCACGACGCGAGAGCCCGCGGTGACGGCGTGCCTCAGCGTGTCGGGAACAGCGTAGGTGAAGGCGCGGAAGAGCGGTACGGGGAGGGCGACGTCGACGAGCCGCGGCGTCATGGAGCGCCTGGCGTCGGCGCGGAGCGCGGCGTCGTGGCCCCCGGCGCCGGCGTGAGGCTTCGCACGCCCGTGCCGCGCGTTGCGCCGGCCTCGTGCATCCATTCCTCGAGCGCCGCGGCCAGCTCGGTGCCGCGCTGGTAGCGCGACTCGGGCGCCTTCTCCAGACAGCGCATCACAATCGCGGCCAGCCCCTCCGGCACCTCGGAGTCCACGTCGCGCACCGGGACGGGACGCTCATGCACCTGCTTGTAGCCCACGGCGAAGGCGTCGGCGGCGTCGAACGGCGGAAAACCGACGAGGCACTCGTACAGCATGACGCCGACGGCGTAGAGATCGGCGCGACCGTCCAGCGTCTTCCCCATTGCCTGCTCGGGGGCCATGTAGTGCGGCGTCCCCATCGCGCGCCCGCTCGCCGTGAGCCGCGCGTGGAACTGCGCCGTGGCGATGCCGAAGTCGGTGAGGTACGCATTGCCGTCCTCGTCGAACAGCACGTTGTCGGGCTTCACATCGCGGTGCACCACGCCGTGGCGGTGCGCGTGGTCCAGCGCGATGGCCACCTGCGCGCCGATTTCCGCGACGCGCGCCGCCGGCAACGTGCGCCGCTCATGCAGGACGTCAGCCAGCCCGCCGCCGCCGAGGAATGGCATGATGAGGTACACCATCTCGCCCACTTCGCCGTAATCGAACGGCACGCAGATCATCGGATGCACCAGCCGCGCCGCGGCCTCCGCTTCGCGCCGGAACCGCTCGCGCATCTCTTGGTCGCGCGCGAGGTGGGCGTGCATCACCTTGAGCACCAGCGGCCGCCCCAGCGTCTCCTGCTCGACGAGGTACACATCGGCCATCCCCCCCGACCCGATGCGCCGCAGGACGCGGTAACGGTTGCCCGTCGCCTGACGCAGGGCGGTGATCAGCGCGTCGGGCGCGTCGGGGCGCGACGGCACGTCGGGGAGGGCGATGCCGCAGCGCACGCAGGCAACGGCGCCGCCGCGGTTCCACGTGCCGCATTCGGGGCAGAACACTAGAGCACGCCGCGGCGCTTGAGCGCCAGAATAAGCATGCCGCCCAGCACCAGCTGGCCGAGAAACATCACCCAGAACCCGTGTGGCCAGTTCGCCAGCGGAATGTCCGCGAAGTTCATCCCCCACATCCCGCTCACCACCACGAACGGCACGCTCAGCGTCGCCACGACCGTCAGGCTCTTCGTCGCGATGTTCAGCCGGTTGGATACCTGCGTGAGGTACGACTCCATGACCGATGCCACGAGGTCGCGATACGTCTCGATGGACTCGTTGAGCCGGATCACGTGGTCGTAGATGTCGCGGAAGTACACCTGCACGTCCGGCGGCACCAGTGCGTTGGGGCGGTTGGTGAGGAAGCTGAACACCTCGCGCTGCGGCGCGAGGTGCCGACGCAGCTGCAGGACCAGGCGCTTCACGCTGAAAATGTCGTGCAGCGCCCCCTGGTCGAACTTGGCGAACACCCGTTCCTCGACGCTGTCGATGAAATCGTCGAGCTGGTCCACGATCGGGAAGTAGGCGTCCACCGTGGCGTCGAGCACGGCATGCATCGTCCGGGCGGGGCCGCGGTCGAGCAGGTCGGGCGAGCGCTGCACGCGTTCCCACACCGCCTCGAGCCCGGGCGAGTGCGAGCCGTGCACGGTGACCAGGAAGTTGCTGCCGAGCACGCAGCAGAGGTTGTAGGTCTCGATGTCGTGCGGATCCTCGGTCTCGCTCAGGAAGCGCACCGCGCGGACCACCACGAACAGGTACCCGGCGTACTCCTCCACCTTCACGCGGCCGTTGGGGCTCAGCGTGTCCTCGACGACGAGCGGGTGCAGCTTGAACACCTTTTCGAGCAGGGCAACCTGCGGCATGCTCGTGGCGTTGATGTCCGCCCACAGGAAGCCGCCGGCGTCGGCGAGGCATCGCTCGAAGTCGCGCGGATCCACGTCGCGCTGCACCGCGCCGTCCGCCGCGCGATACCAGCTGCGCGGGCGCGAGCCCTCGACGGCCGGCACCTGCTGCGACTTCCGAATGCGATACGTTCCGGTCTGCCGACGGGCCAAGTGGTCCTCCGCGCAGGAATCCGCGCCCGGGCGAAAGCTACCGCACGCTCGAACGACCGAGCAAGCGTGAACCGCCCGTCGCGTGCCGTCGCGTCTCGAACGCGACGCAGCAATTCATCAGCCCTCGAGGGCGCGCATATGGACGACGGCCGCCTCGCCCACGCGGTCGGGGGCGTAGCCCCCCTCCAGCGCGCTGACTAATCGCCCGCCGCACCACGCCGTGGCGCGGTCCACCATCTCCCGCGTCAGCGTCGCCACGTCGTCCATCTCCAGCGTGAACCCGCCCAGCGGATCGCCGTTCAGCGAGTCAAAACCCGCCGAGATGAGAACAAGATCGGGCGTCCAGGCGGCCGTCGCCGCGTCTACGGCGCCGAGGAAGGCGCTCACGTATTGCGAGGCGGGGAGCCCCCCCGGCATCGGGACGTTCCAGACGCTCTCCTTAGACCCGCGATCGTCGGCGGCGCCGGTGCCCGGATACCACGGCCACTGATGCATCGACACGAACCGAATGTCCTCGGTGTCCTGCACCAGCGCCTGCGTCCCGTTGCCGTGGTGCACGTCCCAGTCCACGATGAGCACGCGCCGCAGGGCGTGGCGAGCCCGCGCGTAGTGCGCGCCCACGGCCACGTTGCCGAACAGGCAGAAGCCCATCGCGTGCGCGCGCAGCGCGTGATGCCCCGGCGGGCGCACCGCGCAGAAGCTGCGCCGCCCGTCGCCCACCGCCAGGTCGATGCCGTCGAGCACGCACCCCGCCCCGGCGGTCGCCGCGTCCCACGATCCCTCGCTCGCCACCGTGTCTGCGTCAAAGCGGACCCCGCCCGCCGCCGCCGCGTCGCGCACGGCGGCCACGTACGCGGCATCGTGGGCAAGCGCCAGCTCGTCGGCCGTGGCGTGACGCCCCTCTCGGTGCTCGATGCGCAGCATCAGCTCCCAGTCCTCCCGCAGGGCGCGCGTCACGGCGCGCAGACGCCCGACGTGCTCCGGATGACCCCACCCGGTGTCGTGCCGCCCGCAGTCCGAATGCGAGATGAAGGCGACGCTCACGCCGCCGGCGCCAACGTTGTCAGGAAGCGGGCGACCTGCTGGTCGAACATGTACGACGAGCCGTTCACCACCGTGGCGCTCCCCTCGGGAAACGCGGCGATGACCACCTCCTCACCCCCCTGACCGCGGAGCACGAGGTGGTTCGGCCCCTCCTTTTCCACGAAGGCAGCGTAGATGGAGCTATGCTGCGCGAAGAACTGGCGCGCGGCGCGCAGCACCTCGGCGGGCGTGGCGCTGGTGCGATGACTCTGCAAGGTGCGCTTCGACTGATTGTGCATGAGCGGTGGGATTCCCAGGGTTCAGTCACCCGCACCGGGCGCGGGCGACGGTCCATCCAACGGCAAGTCCAACAGGAACGCGGGGCGTCCCTCGGCGCCGGCCTCGACGACGACGGCACCGCCCATCAGGCGCCCGACGCTGCGGACGAGGTCGAGCGCCCACGCAATCTGCATCGAGGCCGTGTCGTCCGCCCAGTCCTCGTCGCCGTCCGCGCCCGTCCGGCGCGCCCCCGTCTCCTGGACCCGGAATCGCACCCGCTGGTCGGCGGGCTCGACGGTCACTTCGACACAATCCAGTTTGCCTCGCTCGGAGACATGCTCGATCAGCGTCACCAGCAGGCGCACGATCTTTCGCCGGTCACCGCGCATCGGCGGGAGGGCGAGCACGGGCTCCACCGACGTGACCGAGACTCCGGGCGCGGCGGGCGCCGCGTTGCGCACCGCCTCGCGCAGCGGCACGCGCGGATCAAACTCCTCGATGGCCAGCTCGAGCGTTCCTCGCCGCGCACCGGCAAAGTCGAGCAACGCCTCCACGAGGGCCAGCACGTGCGACGCGGACGAGCGAACGGCCCGCAGTTCGTCCCGCTGACGGTCGGTCAAGCTGCCCGACGCTTCCGCCTCGAGATTCGCGAGGTTTGCGAGCAGCGCTTGCAGCGGCGTGCGCAGGTCGTGCGACACCCCCTCGAGGAAGTCATCGCGAGCCCGCTGGGCGTTGCCCACCGCCTCGTACTGCCGCTCCACCTCCGCGGTCGCCTCGTGCAGCGCGGACTGCACCCGGCGCAGCTCGTCGCGCCGCGCGGACTGGTCGGCCGTCACCGCCATGAGATCCGCAACCAGCCGCAGCAGGGCGCGCGCCTCGCCGGTCACGGCCGACGGTTCGCTGAAGTAGAAGGTCGCGACGCCCAGCACCCGTCCGGCCGCGATAAGTGGAGATGAGGCGATTGCCGTGAAGCCCAACTCGCGCGCCACCTCATGCCAGTCTTCGAGGTCGGGATCCGCGAACACGTCGGGCACTTCGATGAGCCGACGCTCGCTCGCCGCCTCGCCGCTCGGCCCGAAGCCAACACGCACGCGCATTGCACCCAACCAGGGGCGGTAGCGCTCCGGCCATTGGTGCGCCGCGACGAGGCGCATCAGCTCCGACGCGCCATCGAGCAGGTACACGGAGCCGAGCGCCGCGCCCAGTTGGGGCGCGATGCGGTCCAGCGCGAACTGCAGCGCCTCCTCCGATGACTCGACGCTTGCCGCCGCGTGAAGGATGTCACGCACTGCGTCCAGGTCGCGCCGCTCGCGCGGCGGCGGCGGCTCGGGGAGCGTCAGCGGCCGGCGCGGAGCGTAGCGCTTGCGCGGCGGCATCCGCTAGCGCGCGGTCCCCGCGGCCTGATACAGCCGCGCCTCAAACGCGTCGCGCAACGCCACCGTCATCGGCCCCGGCTTGCCGCCAGCCACCGGCTTGCCGTCGAGCGTGACCACTGGCGTCACGTCCGTGGTGGAGCCGCAGACGAAGATCTCGGACGCGCCATCGAGCTGGGCGAACGGAATCGGCTCCTCGCGCAGCGGCAGCTTGTGCTCGGCGATGAGCTCCATCAGCACCATGCGGGTGATGCCGGGCAGGATGCGTTCGCCCAGCGGGTGCGTGCGAAGCACGCCGTCGATCACGGCAAAGACGTTGGTCGCCGCGCCTTCCGTGACGATGCCGTCCTCGTGCAGGATGGCTTCGTACGCGCCGGCTTCCGCGGCCGCTTGGCGGGCCAGCACGTTGCCAAGCAGGTTCACCGTCTTCCAGTCGCGCCGCTTCCAGCGCATGTCGGGGAACGTCACGGCCGAGCAGCCCTCGTCACGCATCTTGCGCGGCACGACGAGCTTCGACGCCGAGACGAAGACCGTAGGCGGCACGGTGGCCGGCGGGAAGAAGTGCGTCCGCGGCGCCGCGCCGCGCGACACCTCGAGGTAGAGGAACGCCTCGCCGTCGGTGAGGCCGTTGTCCTGCACCAGCCGCTCGCAGACCGCCTCGAGCGCGTCGATCTGCGCGCGATTGAAGTTGATGCGCAGCCCCTTCAACCCGTTCTCCATCCGGTCGGCGTGCCACGCCCACTCGAACATCTTCGTGCCCACGGCGCGGACGCCTTCGTAGATGCCGTCGCCGAAGATGAAGCCGCGATCTTCCACCGGGATGAGCGCCTGTTCCCGGGGGAGAAACTGGCCGTTGAGGTACATGATCATGGGTTGAGCCTCGAATTAGTGCCGTTTGAATTTACTGTGATTGGCGTGGGAGGGAGTGACGGTGGACGGTAGACGGCAGACGGTAGAGAAAGCCGCGCGACCATCCACCATCCACCGTCCACCGTCAACCGTCCACCGTCTATCACTCCATCATCCCCTCTATCGCGCTCAACAGCGGCCCAAAACTCAGCGCCCCGGCCCCGACGCGCCCGGCGAGCTCTGTCGCCAGCTCCCGCTGTCCGTGGCCGAAGAGCTCGGCCTCGATCCACGGGCCGGCCTGCGGATTTCGCCACCAGTCCTCATTGAACTGCTCCCGCAACGCGGCGTTGAGCACGGCCTGCAGCTGCCACGCGCGCAGGTAGCGGGCCGCATAGAATCTCGGATCCACATCCAGGAACGCGTCGGCGCGCTGGTAGCGGAAGCCCGTCGCGCCGCTCAGCGTCTCCACATAGCGATCAGGGAGCGACGCCCACGGCGTGCCGCCGCCGTGCAGCTCGACCTCGTAGATCAGCTTGGCGCAGTATCGCCGCAGGAACTGCAGCTCCTCGAACGCCGCCACGCGCAGATACCACCGCAGGTCGTTCTTGCCGAGCGCGGTGTAGCGCAGCAGCCAGCCACGGTCTTTCAGGCGATGGTCGAAGAGCATCGCGTAGCCTTCGGTGACCGAGTTGTCGCCCAGCCAGCGCTGCTCGAACGGGAGGTCGCGCCCCATGTTCGCGAAATGCAGCGCGTGCCCCAACTCATGCATGAAGGTCGTCCAGTCGTTCTGGCCGCCGTGCGGCCGCAACACCAGGTAGACCTCGTCGGGGATGCGCACCGGCGAGCAGAATGCGCGCGCCCGCTTTCCGGGGCGCTCGCCCGTGTCGAAGACCACGCGACCGTGCGCATCCGGGCTGGCTCCCATCTCCGTCACCTGGCGGCGCACTTCGCGCTCCAGCGACTCGGCCCCGAACGCTCCGTCGAACTCCGGCGCGCGCATCAGCGCGATCGCGTCGGCGCGCGTCGCGTCGGCCGGCGACAGCCCCAGTCCGCGCTGGAGGAACTCGGGAAGCACATCATCCCACATCGCCTGCGTGTCGCGCAGGAACTGCGCACAGGCATCGCGCAGCGGGCGGATGGCGAACCCGCTGAGCGCCTCCCACGTCGCGATATACCCGTCGCCGACCGGTGCGGTGCCCGTTCCCGTGCCCAAGCGCAGCGACTGCACGACCTCGTGTTCGCGCTGCAGGCGTTCCAGCTTGAGCGGCGCAAGCTCTCGCTCCACGAGCGAGGCCCGTGCGTCGTCCAACACCTGGCGGGCGCGCTTGTCGCGCGTGTTGGCGATCGTGATGGCCGCGCGCTGGTACGGCTCCACCGTTCCGTCGGGAAGCGTGATCGTCGCCGTCCCTTCCCACGCGATCTCGCGCTCCTCGAGCGGCGCGAGCACGCGTCCACATCGCGACTCGACGAGCCAATCGAGGAGCATCCGCGCTGAACGCTGCGCCTCGCTGCCGGTCGTCGCGGCGGCGAACCGCTCGCGCACCAGCGCCAGCGCCTCGTCGTCGAACGCCGCCGCGTGCCGCGCGAAGATCGGCTGCAGCTGGGCCTCACCCTTCAGGCCGGCGTGCGCCTCGTAGAACTCGCGCGAGAGCTCCACGAGAAAGGCCTCGCCGCGCTCCCGCAGCGCGTCGAGGCCGTCGTCCATCCGCCGAGGCATCGCGCCCTCAGCCGGCGAGCTTCGCCGAGAGGTAGCCGCGCAGCTGCGTCGCGTCCACGCGGTCCTGCGCCAGCGTGTCGCGATCGCGCACCGTGACGGTGCCGTCCTGCGTGGACTGACTGTCGATCGTGATGCCGAACGGCGTCCCCACCTCGTCCTGCCGGCGGTAGCGCTTGCCGATGGAGCCCGCGTCGTCGTAGTCCACCGGATAGAGCGTCTTGAGGTCGTGGTAGATGCGGTCGGCCATCTCGGGCTGGCCGTCCTTCTTGGTGAGCGGGAAGATCCCCGCCTTCACCGGCGCCAGCGATGGCTTGAGATGCAGCACCACGCGCCCCTCGGTCTCGCCGGGCACCGTCTCCTCCGCGTACGCATTGCAGAGCAGGGCCAGCGTCACGCGGTCGGCGCCGACCGACGTCTCGATCACGTACGGCACGTAGCGGCGATTGGCCACCTGGTCCACGTACTCCATGCGCTTGCTGCTGTATTCCTGGTGGCGGCCCAAGTCGAAGTCGCTGCGGTGGTGCACACCCTCGATCTCCTGGAAACCGAGCGTGCCGCCGAAATCGAACTGGATGTCGAAGGCCGCCTTCGCGTAGTGGGCCAGCTCCTTGGCGTCGTGCTGGTGGAACTCTAGCCGGTCGCGCTCAAGGCCAAGTCCGAGGTGCCATTCCATGCGCTGGGCCTTCCAGTACTCGAACCACTCCATGTCCGTCGTCTTCCCCTCGGCGGCCTGAGGATCGACGAAGAACTGCATTTCCATCTGCTCGAATTCGCGCGTGCGGAAGATGAAGTTCCCCGGGGTGATCTCGTTGCGGAACGCCTTGCCGATCTGGGCGATGCCGAACGGCACTTTCTGGCGGCGCGCCTGCTGCACGTTGAGGAAGTTCACGAAGATCCCCTGCGCCGTCTCCGGGCGCAGGTAGACGACGGCCGCCGATTCCTCCACCGGCCCCATGAACGTCTTGAACATCAGGTTGAACTGCCGCGGCTCGGTGAGCTGGCAGTCGCCGTGCTCGCCCGGCTTCTTGCTCGGCTTCCGCGGGCAGGCCGCGTCCTCGAGCTTGTCGGCGCGGAAGCGCGCCTTGCACGCCTTGCAGTCCACGAGCGGATCGCTGAAGCCGCTCACGTGGCCGCTCGCCTCCCAGACGCGCGGGTGCATCAGGATGGCGGCGTCGAGCCCCTCAACGTCATCGCGCGAACGGACCAGCGCGTGCCACCACGCGTCCTTGACGTTCTTCTTGAGCTCGACGCCCAGCGGGCCGTAGTCCCAGACGGAGCCCGCGCCGCCGTAGATCTCAGAGGATTGGAAGATGAAACCGCGGCGCTTGCAGAGGCTGACGAGTTTCTCGAGGACGTCGGGGCGGGACATGAGGGTGATCCGGATGGGGGCGCGGCTGGGTGCCGTGCCCGAGGTTCGGGGCCGCCGCTGGATGCGGTGGCGTCAGGGGGAAATCTCGCGCAACGCAGGCTGGGAGTCTACGCCCAGAGCCGCCAGCCGAGACCTGGGCGCCTGTTGCCTAGCCGCCTGTTCCGGGGAAGCATAGGTTCGAAGTGTTGCCCCCCGCCCCTTCGCCCGAGGATCCCCTCGTGAGCGTTGACGTTCGGGCGCAGCTGGAACGGTCGTTGGCGGATCGTTACCGCCTTGAGCGCGAGCTCGGCGCCGGCGGCATGGCTACCGTGTACCTCGCGCACGACCTCAAGTACGACCGTCACGTCGCCATCAAGGTCGTGCATCCTGATCTCGCGGCCGTGATCGGCGCCGAGCGCTTCCTGGCCGAGATTCGAGTGACCGCGCAGCTGCAGCATCCACACATCCTTCCGCTTTTCGACTCTGGCGAGACCGACGGTCAGTTGTGGTACGCGATGCCGTACGTCGAGGGCGAGACGCTCCGTGACCGCCTCGCGCGCGAGCAGGAACTGCCAATCGAGGAGTCGGTGCGCATCGCCCGCCAAGTGGGTAGTGCGCTCGACTACGCGCACCGTCACGGCGTCGTGCACCGTGACATCAAGCCCGAGAATATTCTGCTGCTCGACGGTACGCCGCTCGTCGCGGACTTCGGCATCGCACTTGCCGTGAGCAACGCCGGCGGCCCGCGCCTCACGCAGACGGGACTCTCCCTTGGAACGCCGCAGTACATGAGCCCGGAGCAGGCGAGCGGGGCCAAGCACATCGACGGGCGCACCGACGTGTACTCGTTGGGATGCGTGCTGTACGAGATGTTGGCGGGCGAGCCGCCGTTCACCGGCCCGAACTCGCAGGCGATTGTCGCACGCGTGTTGACCGAATCGCCACAGCCAATCCGGCCACGACGCGACACGGTGCCCCCGGCGATCGAGGCGGCGGTGCTCACGGCCATCGCCAAGCTCCCCGCAGATCGTCACGCGACGGCGGCGGATTTCGTGCGGGCACTCGACTCCGGCCACGCGCCCACGTCGGTGAGCGCCGCGACGAACGTTGCTGCACCGACTAATGCGTGGACGACGTACCTCCCTTGGGGCGTTGCCGCCGTGATGGCGATTGCCGCGGTGGCCATGGCCTTCCGTCCGCACGGTGAACCCGAGCACGGCATCACCGTCAGTACCCTGCTGCCGCCGGAGGGACACGCCTTCAGCGAAGCGGAGTCGTTTGGTGCGCTGTCGCCGGATGGGCAGCGGTTTGCTTTTGTCGCGCTCGGCCCGCACGGCACGCGCCAAATCTGGATGCGCCACCTCGACACGCTCTATGCCGAGCCGGTGGCCGGCACCGAGGAGGGTCGCGCTCCCTTTTTCTCACCCGATGGCTCGAGGCTGGCGTTCTTGCGGCGCGACACCGTCTGGGTCGCAAACCTCGCGGGTGGTGCACCGCAGGCGCTTTGCGCCGTGCCGTACCCCCACTCCGGCGCCTGGGGTGCGCCTGACGTCATCGTGGTCGCCGCATCGAAGGGCATATATCGCGGCGCCTTCACTTCCGGGGTGTGCTCGCTGGCGATCAAGCGCGATTCCGCCGCAATTATGGCGCCGATGCACCCTTCGCTCCTCAGCGATGGCCGCCACGTGCTGTTCACCTTCATGTTTGCCGTCGACCCCAGCCGCGTCGTGGTCGGTGATCTCGAGACAGGCGCCATTCAACCGTTTCTGACCGGCCAAGATCCCACACTTGTCGGGCCGGGCTTGGCGGTCTTCGGGCGGTGGAGTGACAACGCGCAGAATACGCTATGGGCCCAACGGTTCGACGAGCGGAGCCTCGCGCTGCGCGGCTCGGCCGTGCCCATTGCGAGTCGGGTGCGCACCAGCACGACGTTCGCCTACGCGGCCTCGGCGAGTGGCGCGCTGATCTTCGCGCAGGGCCTGGGCGACCTCGGCGCCGTTATTACGGACCGCGCGGGTCGCATCACCGACTCCGCATCGGTCCCCGGGACGTGGAGCTTCCAGCTCGCGCACGACAAACCATGGCTTGCCGCCGGTGGCGATGCGCGCGGTCTCAAGATCTTCGACCTCAATCGGCGCGTGAGCGAGCCCACCCGCTTTCGGACTACATTGGTTTTCTCGCCGGCGTGGTCGCCGCGCGACACCGCCATCGCCTTCGCCGTAATAGACTCCGGCGGGGTCGCCGGCATTTCGGTCGCGCACGTCGCTTCCGGCACGGTCTCGCACCTTGTGGCGAAGGCGGGCCAGTTCCTCTGGCCCACGTCGTGGTCCGGTGATGGACGTCACCTCGTGATCACGAGCGGCAGCGACTGGATGTTCTCGCGTGGCGAGATCTGGGAGTACGACTTCGTCGCGAAGACACTCAACCCCGTCGTCGTCGAGAAGTTCAGCGTGCACGAAGGGGCGCTCTCTCCAGACAACCGTTGGCTCGCCTACCGGGCAGATGCGACGGGCACGTTCGAAGTCTGGGTGCGGCCGTTTCTGCGCCCCGGAGCGCCACATCGCATTTCGAGTAGTGGCGGCCGGTTGCCGCGCTGGCGCAATGATGGGCGAGAACTGTACTACCAGTCGCCCGAGGGACACGTGATGGTGGTCGGAGTGAGCGGTGGAACTGAACCGTCGTTCACGGCACCAAGAACGCTCTTCGCCGCCGCCGAGTGGACGCCGCAGACGTTCTACGACGAGTGGGCCACCTCGTACGATGTGAGCGGTGACGGGCAGCGCTTTGCACTCCGCATGAACGCAGTGAGCACCGCCGCGGTCCTCGTGCAGCACTGGATGTCGCGGCTCAAGCCGTAGCCCGAGCACGCAACTCGCACCTCCAACTTGCTTGCCGTGGGTGCCTTCGCGCGGCGTCTGACCTCAGCGAAGTGGGCCGCTACAACCCGATGATCTGATCCCGCCGCGTCCCCACGCTCACGTAGCGAATCGGGCACTCCGAGATCGCCTCGATCCGATCGAGGTACTTCCGCGCCGCCGCGGGCAGCGCTTCCAGCGTGCGCGCCGCCGCCGTGGACGTCAGCCACCCCTCGAACCACTCGTAATGGGGCTGGATCTGCTCCAGATCGGCCAAGTCCCCCGGGAACTCGGTCACCAGCTCGCCATTGATGTGGTACCCTGTGCACAGACCGATCTTCTCCAGCGTGTCGAGCACGTCGAGCTTCGTCACCGCCAGCGCCGACAGCCCATTCACGCGCACGGCGTAGCGCACCACCACGGCGTCGAACCACCCGCAGCGCCGCGGACGCCCCGTCGTCGCCCCGTACTCGTTGCCGAGCGTCCGCACCCGCTCGCCCATCGCCTCGTCGAACTCGGTGGGCAGGGGCCCCCCGCCGACGCGCGTCGTGTACGCCTTCACCACGCCGATGCACTCGTCGAGCGCGCGTGGCGAGATGCCCACGCCCGTCGCCGCGCCGCCCGCCGTGGTGTTGCTGGACGTGACGTACGGATAGGTGCCGTGATCGATGTCGAGCAGCGAGCCCTGCGCCCCCTCGAACAGCACCGCCGCGCCCGTCTTCAGCGCGCGGTGGATCGCCAGCCCAACGTCCTCGCTCAGCGGGAGCAGGCGCGGCGCGAGCTGCGCCAGCGCCTCCAGCGTGTGCTCCACACTCGCCCGCTTGCTCGATCCAAACCCGGCGAGCACGTGATTCGCGTGCTCCGTCCCGCCCTCGACCAGGTAGCGCAGCCGCGCCGGGTTGGCGAGGTCGAGCACCCGCACGCCGCGCCGCGCGATCTTGTCCTCGTAGCACGGGCCGATCCCCCGCCCCGTCGTGCCGATCTTCTGGCTCGCCGCGCTCTCCTTGTCCACGAGCTTGTGGTACGGCATCACCAGGTGCGCGCGGTCGCTCACGTAGAGCCGCCCGGACACGTCCACGCCGTCCTTCACGAGCCCGTCCACCTCGACGAACAGCGTCTCCGGATCGAGCACCACGCCGTTTCCGATCGCGCAGCGCACGCCGGGATGCAGGATGCCGCTCGGCACCTGATGCAGCACGGTCGAGTGGTCGCCGATGTGGACGGTGTGGCCGGCGTTGGCGCCGCCCTGGTAGCGCACCACCCAATCGGCGCGCTCGGCCATCACGTCCACCAGCTTCCCCTTGCCTTCATCGCCCCATTGGGCGCCGACCACGACGATTGCGCGCGTTTTCGCGTCGAACATTGCAGCTCCGGGCCGGCGGGCCGGCGGGCGAGATGGCCACAAAAAAACGCCCCGGCGCAGTCTCGCGGGGCGTTGATAGAATCTACCGACCGAACGGCCGGAGGGCAACGCGTGCCGCGTCACCCGCCGAGCAGCGCCTGGACGGTTCGACGCTGCTCGGCCGTCAGCGCCGTCAGCGGCATCCGCACCGGCCCGCCCACCAGCCCCACCGCGTCCATCGCCGCCTTCACGCCGGCCACGCCCAGCCCGGCCACGATCTGGCTGGCCATCGGCTTCAGTTTCTCCTGCGCCGCCGTCGCTCGCTGAAGGTCACGCGAGCGGAAACCCTCGTACACGTCCACGCATAGCCCTGCGGCGAACAGCGAAACGGCGAGGATGCCACCGCGCGCCCCGGCCTGCAGCGCAGGCAGGAGTTGGCCACCGTTGCCGGTCATCACGGTGAACGACGCGCCCTGCGCCTGCAGGTATCCCTCCAGCAGCGCAAGATCACCCGAACTGTCCTTGATGCCCACGACGTTCTCGTGCATTGAGAGCTCGGCGACGACATCGGGCTCCAGCCGGAAATGCATGTACTTGGGGATGTTGTACAGCACCACCGGCACCGGACTCTCGTCGGCCACGCGCAGGTAGTGCGCGCGCACGGCGTCCATTGTCATCTGCGGGCCGTAATAGTGCGGGGCGACGACCAGCACGGCGTCAGCGCCGCGCGCCCCCGCGTCGCGGCATCGCGTGACGCATTGCCGCGTCGACTCCGCTCCCGTTCCCATCAGCAGCAGCCGGTCCGACGGGACGGCCTGGCGCGCCGATTCCACCAGGTGGTTGCGGTCCATCTCGTCCAGCAGCGCGGCTTCTCCGGTGGAGCCGCACACGACGATCCCCTGCAACCCGTGCGCGAGGTGAGAGCGGATGTTGGAGGTCAGCCCTTTGAGATCAAGCGCCTCGGTGGCGCTGAACGGCGTGGTGACGGGGCCGAGGATGCCGGAGAGCTTCAGGGCAGGCATGTGCGAGGGTCCGAGTGACGGTGGACAGTGGACGGTGGACGGCAGACGTCGGACGCGACTAGCCGTTCAGGAAGTCCATCCCCGAGCCTGACTGGAATCCCTGGTCCGTCGGCGGCTTCTGGGGCGGCGGTATGTCGGCCGCCTTCACCGTCGTCGAGCGCCGCCGGAAGGTCTGCATCTTGAGCTGGAAATCGCTCGGGCGCGTCGCGGCCGCCAGCGCCACCTCAAAGGTCACCTCGCCGTTCTGCACGAGATCGCCGAGATGCTGGTCGAACGTCTGCATGCCGTACTGCTCGCGCCCCTCCGCGATGTAGTCGCGGATCTCACCAATCTTCTCGCCTTCGAGGATGAGATCGCGGATCGTCGCCGTGACGATCATGATCTCGGCGGCCACCACGCGCCCATGCCCGTCGGCACGCGGCAGCAGTCGCTGCGACACGACCCCGTGCAGCGTCTCGGCGAGGCGCACACGCACCACCTCCTGCTCCTCCGGCGGGAACATCGCCATAATGCGCAGGATCGTGCTCTGGGCGTCCGGCGTGTGCAGCGTGGAAAGCAGCAGGTGGCCGGTCTCGGCCGCCTTCATGCCCGTGTCCACCGTCTCCGCGTCGCGCATCTCGCCGATCAGGATGACGTCGGGATCCTGGCGCAGCGCCGCGCGCAGCCCGCTGCGGAAACTCTCCGTGTCCACGCCGATCTCGCGCTGCGTGATGGAGCTCTGCAGGTCGCGATGCAGAAACTCGATGGGGTTCTCGAGCGTGACGATGTGCTTGTTCTTCGACGAGTTGATGTGGTTGATCATCGCCGCCATCGTGCTCGACTTGCCCGAGCCCGTGACGCCGGTGACCAGGATCATCCCGCGCTCGGCCTCGGTGACGCGGCGCATCACCTCCGGCATCCGGAGCTTGTCGAAGGTGGGCACCTCGAACGGGATCACGCGCATCACGATCATGAAACTCGACCGCTGGCGCAGGATGTTCACGCGGAATCGTCCGATGCCGGGCGCGCCCCACGAGCAGTCGTAGTCGTTGAGCTTGTCGATCCGGGCGCGGTCTTCGTCGTTCGGGATCAGGCGCAGGGCGATGGCCTTGGTCTGCTCGGGCGAAAGCGCCTGCTTAGTGAGCGGCACCAGCCGCCCGTCAATGCGCGCGCGAAAAACGTCGCCCGCCTTGATGTGCAGGTCCGACGCCCCCCGGTCCACCGCCGCCTTGATGATCTTTTCCATCGCGCTGTCAGTACCCGATCGCCTTGTCCACAAGATTGCGGAGGGGGCGCCCCTCCACGTACGCCTCCCAATTCCCCAGGAACAGCGCGGTCAGCCGGTCCCACAGCCGGCGCGGGGAAATGCCGCTGACGTGCGGCGTCAGGAGAACTTGTCGAAGTTGCCACAGTGGACTCTCAGGGGCTAGGGGTTCCCGTGCAAAGACATCCAGCACCGCCCCCCGCACATGCCCCTGCTTCAACGCGTCGTGCAGGGCGGTCTCGTCCACCATCGTGCCGCGCGCCACGTTGACCACGATCGCCCCGGCCGGGAGCAATGCCAGCCGCCGCGCATCGAGCAGATTGCGCGTCTCGTCGGTGAGCGCCGCGGCCAGGATGACCACGTCGGCCTTGCCGAGTTCCGCGTCCAGCGCCTCCAGCCCGACGACGCGCCTGAACGCGGGCGGGCATCCCTTGGCCGGCACGCGTCGCACGCCGGCCACCTCCGCCCCCAGCGCCGCAAAGCGCGCACCGATCTCCGCCCCCAACCCACCGGTGCCGATCACAAGCACCCGCAGTTCGCCGATCTCGCGCACACCCGCTTCGGCTTCGCCGAAGCCCGCGGCGTCCCACGTCCCCTGCTCCTGCCGCGCCACCGCCACGTCCAGCGCGCGCGTGAAGTGCAGCACGCCCGCCAGCACGTGCTCGGCGATCGGCGGCCCGTAGATCCCCGCCGCGTTCGTGAACAGGCACGGTCCGTCGCGCATCTCCGGGATCGCCAGGAGGGCGCCGGTCCCCGCCAGCGCCGACTGCACCCAGCGCAGGCGCGGCGCTGCGTGAAACAGGGGCGCCGGCATCCCCCAGCCAAAGTAGACCTCCGCTTCGGCCACGGCGGCCATCGCCTCGGCGCCAGGACCCTGCGGCGGCGCGTCAAGCGCGTGGTTGTCGCCCCGCACGTCCAACACCTCCCACCCCTCCGGGGCAGCGGCGCGGATCCGCGCTGCCATCGCGTCCGGCATCCGAAACGCCGCGGGCGTCGCGCGCAGGTCGACGACGAGGCGTCGCATCCTAGTGCAGGGTCACGTCGAAGATGTCTTCGCGCGCCACGAGCAGGTCCTGGGCTACGTCGAACTGCCGGGCGGGCCCGCGCACGAGCAGTTCGAAGACTCGGTCGCGCGCGTGGTCCCACGTGTCGCGGCGCGCCACGCGCAGCCCGCAGTCCCTGAGCAAGGCTTCCAGCGGGGCGAAGTCGCACTGGGGTACGGCCCGGATCGTCATCGGCACGCTGCGGTGGGCGCGCACCAGCTTGTGCTCCCACTCGCCCAGGGCCGACAGCACGATGAGCACCACGATCGCCGTCCCAAACCCCTCGATGTAGTAGCCCGCACCGATCGTCAGGCCGATGGCCGCCACCACCCAGATCGTCGCGGCCGACGTGAGCCCGTGGATGATCCCCTTCGACTGCATGATCGTTCCCGCACCGATGAAGCCGATGCCGGTCACGACCTGCGCCGCGATGCGCGCCGGATCGCCCGAGCGACCGTCGGGACCCGCGAGGTGCATCGACAGGTCCATCACCAGCGCGGAACCCAGGCAGATGAGGATGTTCGTGCGCAATCCGGCGGCCTTGCCGGATATCTGTCGCTCGAGCCCGATCGCCCCGCCGAGCAGCACGGACGCCGCCAGCTTGAAGAGCAGGTCCAGTCGCAGCCCCAACACCAGGTCCTGCAGCATCTCGCTGCCCAGTTGCGTCAGCATCATCGCGCGTGCTCCCCGGCGGTCCGGCCGCCGATTCGCGTCAGGCGAGTCCCATCTGCTCCTTCACGTGCGCCATCGTCTGCCGGGCGATCGTCCGCGCCTTTTCCGCACCGCTTTCGAGCGCGTCGTCCACCAACCGCGGCTGCTCGGCCAGCGCCTGCGCCCGCGAGCGGATGGGCGTCAACTCAGCGTTCATGTGCTCGAAGAGCGCCTTCTTGCAGTCCACACACCCCCAGGCGGCGCCGCGGCACTTCGTCTCCACCTCCGCAACGGTTTCCTGCGTCGAAAACGCCTTGTGCAGGCCAAAGACCACGGCGCAGTTGTCGGGACTGCCCGGATCGCTCTTCTTCACGCGCGCCGGGTCGGTGACCGCCGGGCGCAGCTTGGCCCACATCTCGTCGGGCGTCTCGAGCAGGCCGATCGTGTTATTGAGCGACTTCGACATCTTCGCGCTGCCGTCGAGCCCGACGATCCGCCGCGTCGGCGTCAGCTGCGGCTGCGGCTCGGGGAAGTACGGCTGGTCCGCCGGGGCGAACCGCGAATTCCAGTTGCGCGCGATCACTCGCGAGAGCTCGAGATGCTGCACCTGGTCCTCGCCCACCGGCACGCGGTCGGCGAGGTAGAGCAGGATGTCCGCCGCCTGAAGCACTGGGTAGTTGAGGATCCCCGCCATCACCTGCTCCTGGCGGGACGCCTTGTCCTTGAACTGCGTCTGGCGCTCAAGCTCGCCGAGGGGCGTCACGGTATTGAAGATCCACTGCAGCTCGGCATGCTCGGGCACGGCCGACTGCACAAACAGCGCGCACTGCTGCGGGTCAACACCGGCGGCCAGCAGCGAGATCGCCATCTCCCGCGTCCGGCGCCGCAGATCCTCCGGCGTGTAGGTCACGGTGATGGCGTGCAGGTCCACCACGCTGAAGATGGACTCGTACTGCGCCTGCAGCGCGACCCAGTTCTTGATCGCGCCGAGGTAGTTGCCGATGTGCAGTTCACCGGACGGCTGGATGCCGCTGAAGATGCGGGGCATCCCCAAAGTTAGATTTCGGCCCATGACTTCTCAACCAACCACCCCCGACGTCCTCCTCGACGCGCTGCGGGACGCGGCCGCGGCCGGCGCCGAGGTCATTCGCGACGGCGAGCGGCGGCGCGGTTCGCTCGTCTGGCGCGAGAAAGCGGCCACCGACTTCGTGAGCGAAGTGGACACGACCGCCGAGGCGCGAATCATCGCGCTCCTGCTGGAGCGGGTGCCCGGCGCGGCCATCCTCGCCGAGGAGACCGCGAGCACGCTCGACCCGGCGCGGCGGGCGACCGGCATCACCTTCGTGATTGACCCGCTCGACGGCACAACGAACTTCCTCCACGGCGTCCCGGAGTACGCGGTCTCGATTGCCGCACTCGTGGATGACGCGCTCGCGGCCGGCGTGGTGCTGCACGTCCCGCGCGACGAGTGGTTCACCGCCACCACGGGCGGCGGCGCCTTCCGAGACGGCGCGCCCATCCGTGCGAGCGAGATCGACGCGCCGGACCGGGCCCTCATTGCCACCGGCTTTCCGTACAAGGGCGGACACGACGTGGACCGCTACCTCGGTCAGATGCGCCGCCTGATGACCCACACCGCAGGCCTGAGGCGCCCGGGCTCGGCCTCGCTCGACCTCGCCGGCGTCGCCTGCGGGCGTTTCGACGGCTTCTGGGAGAACGTGCTCGCCCCGTGGGACATCGCCGCGGGCATCCTCATTGCCCGCGAGGCGGGGGCGGTCGTAACGGACCTCGACGGCAGCCCTTGCCCCGTGGCGCACACCAGCGTGCTGGCGGCGAACCCGAGGATGCATGGGTGGTTGCTCGAACGGCTGACGGTGGACGGTTGACGGTGGAAGGTGGACGTGCGCTCGCGGGCTACCCCGCACGGCGTAGATTTAGAGGGTTGTGCCCAACAGCCCATCGCGAATCGCGATCCTCAATCGCGATCCTGAATCGCAATCCTGAGTCCATGTCCTCAATCGCAGTCATATGAAGCTGATAGAACTCGTCCCCAACTTCTCCGAAGGCCGACGCGCCGCCGTCATTGACGCCATCCGCGACGCCATCGCCAGCGGCGACGGCGTCACGGTGCTCGATGTGTCGAGCGACCCGTCGCATAACCGCACCGTCCTCACCGCGGTGGCAACGGCCGACGTGGCCGTGGATGCGGCGTTCCGGGGCATCGCCAAGGCAGCCGAGCTGATCGACCTCAATCACCACGAGGGCGAGCATCCCCGCATCGGCGCCACCGACGTCTGTCCGTTCATCCCCCTCGATGGCGCAACGATGGACGATTGCATCGCGCTGGCCCGTGCGCTCGGCAAGCGCGTGGGAGAAGAACTGGGCATCCCAGTCTTCCTCTACGAGCGCGCCGCCACGCGCCCCGACCGTGAGAACCTGGCCGACATCCGCCGCGGCGAGTTCGAGCAGGCCAAGTCCGAGATCGGCACGCATCCGAACCGTGTCCCCGACTTCGGTCCGAATCGCATCCATCCCACCGCTGGCGCGACGGTCATCGGCGCGCGTCCGTTCCTCGTCGCCTACAACGTCTACCTCGGCGGCGCCGAAAACGTCCCCGTGGCGAAGGAAGTGGCCAAGGCGGTGCGAGGCTCGAGCGGCGGCCTGCGCTACGTGAAGGGACTCGGCCTCGAGGTGGACGGACAGGCGCAAGTCTCAATGAACCTCGTGGACACGGAGAAGACGCCGGTCTATCGCGCCTTCGAACTGGTGAAGCGAGAGGCTCAGGCGCACGGCGTCTCCCCCACCTGGAGCGAGATCGTCGGCCTTGTCCCCGAGCAGGCGCTGTTCGAAACGGCGGCGCGCCACCTGCAGCTGCGCGGCTTCTCCAAGGAGCTGGTGCTCGAGCACAAGGTGCGCCGCGCGATGAGCGGCGGCGAGTCGGTGAGCGGATTCGTCGCAGCCGTCGCCTCGAACGCTCCCGCCCCCGGCGGCGGGTCGGTCTCCGCGCACGTCGGCATGCTCGGCGCCGCCCTCGCCCAGATGGTCAGCGGCCTCACCGTGGGACGCAAGAAGTACGCGGCGGTCGAAGCCGAGATGAAGGAACTCGCCCTCGAAGCGGTGGCGCTTGGCAACACGCTCAGCGCGCTGGTCGCCGAGGACGCCGCCGCGTACACGGTGGTGACCGACGCGTACAAGCTGGGCAAGGACACGCCCGAGCAGGCGGCCGTGCGCGAGGCGGCCATCCAGCGGGCTTTGGGCTACGCGAGCGAAGTGCCGCTCAAGACCGCCGAAGCGTGCGCGCGCGTGGCCGAGCTGGCCGCGATGGCGGCCGAGAAGGGCAACTCCAACGCTGCGAGTGACGCGGGCGTGTCGGCGCTCCTCGCCGAGGCCGCCTGCCGCGGCGCCGTGTACAATGTGCGCATCAACATCGGGTCCATCACGGACAAGGCAGTCGCCACGCCGCTCGCCGAGAAGTCCGCGGCCGCGCTCGCCCGCGCGCAGGCGGCCGCCGCGCGCGCCACCACCGCGGTGGAACGCAACATCGGAGGATAGCCCCCCTCGTGCCCCCCGCCGACTGGACGCAGTGGTTCCGCCCCGACTACGCCGGCCCGCCGTTCGAGACGTTTGGCGGGCGGCACCTCGCGTCGCTGCTCGCCATCGCGCTCTTCGGCGCGTGGATGCTGCGGCACCGCGGCGCCGATGACGCAACGCGCCGACGCGGCCGCCTGACGCTCTCCGCCATGCTCGTTGTCAACGAGCTCTCCTGGCATTGGTGGGCGGCGCACTTCGGCCTGTGGACCATCGACAAGATGCTTCCCCTGCACCTCTGCACCGTGCTGGTGTGGATCGGCGCGTACGGCCTGGTCACGCTCAACCTGACCATCTACGAGTTCCTCTTCTTCATGGGGATCAGTGGCCCGTTGCAGGGGGTGCTGACACCCGATGCCGGCCCCTTCGGGCTGCCGCACTACCGGGCGGTGCAGACGCTGGTCTCCCACGGCTTGCTGATCGTCGCCGCGCTGTACCTCACCGTCGTCGAAGGGATGCGCCCCACGTGGTCGTCGGTTCGCCGCGTCATCGGCGGCACGCTCATCTACATGGCCGTCGTCACCAGCATCAACGCCGCCCTCGGCACCAACTACATGTGGACGATGGGCAAGCCGCCCGTCACCAGCCTGCTCGACGTGCTGGGCCCATGGCCCGTGTACCTCGTGCCCATGATCCTGCTCGGCGTCGCCAACGTCCTGCTGCTGTACCTTCCGTTCTGGTGGCGGGACCGCCATCGCGAGCGGAACGCTGCAACTTCGCGCCCTCCCCAGACGTAAGGGAACCATGCCCGTGCCCGTCGCTCAGCAAGCCCCCGCCCCGGCGCCGCTCTCCGGCAGCAATATCACGCTGCCGCAGGACGTGGCACGCCCGATGACCGCGCAGGACGTGCAGCTGCTGCAGAACCGCCGCAGCGAGCTCTCCCGCCAACTGACCTCCGCCACCGATCGTCGTCAGGACGTGATTCGCGAGATGGCGCGCTCACCCAACGGACGGGAGGGGCTTGAGGCCCGCCTCAAGGTCCTCGACGAACGCCTCGTGCAGTTGGAGAAGGACATCGCCCAGAACGGGCAGCTCCTCGCCTCTGCGCCGCCGAACCTGGTGGAGGAGACGACGCCACCGTCGTTCATTGGCGGCCCAGCCCAGCCGATCAATGTGACGCTGATTTCGATGACGGCGATCATCGCCACCGCGGTCGTGGGCGCCACATTGGTGCGTCGTCTCGTGGGGCGTCGCGCGGCCCAACCGCCGGCGCTGCCGGCCGACACCGCCGAGCGCATCGCGCGCATCGAGAACTCGGTTGAGGCGATTGCGCTCGAGGTCGAGCGGGTCTCCGAAGGGCAGCGGTTCGTCACCAAGCTGATGACCGACCGGCGTCAGCTCGGCGCCGGCGAACCGTCGGCGTGACCTCAGCGGCGCAGCCGCAGGGCGATCACGTCGTTCCCCGCGCGCCGCTCTTCCACCACCTGTAATCCCGCCGTCGCGGCCGCTTCCACCAGCGGCCGCAGTTCGTTGCGCCCCGAGCCCGCGAAGAAATGACTGGCGACGAGCCAGATCTCAGGCTGCGCCGCGGCAGCCATGCGGCGCGCTTCCTCCGCCGCCCAGCCCGGCGACGGCGCGTTCGCCGACGGCGCACCCGCAATGCGATACGCAATGCCCGGCGACAGCCCCACGAGTTCGGTGCGCCCGTCAAAGCGCACGACGAGGGAATCTCCCTCGCGCGCGCGCACGGCACGGTCGCGGCCGGCATTCTCGTAGCCCGGCGCGTTGGCGCGTCCCGCCAGCCGCGTCCACCGCTCCAGGCGCTCGTTGCCGCGCCACGCGCCGTCGCTGGTGGCGAGTAGCCAAGACGGCGCGGCGCGGGCGAAGACATAGATCGGCGTCGCGCCTGCTTCCGCGTCCACGGCCGCAAAGAGCGAGCGCGTCGGCTCCAGCGTGCCGGGATCGCGAAGGAAGCGGTCGGAGTCCGTGGATTGCCACGCCGACACGCCGGCGGCGGCAAGGACCACAAACACGGTCGCGACGCGCGCATTGGTGACCACGCTGCGCTTCGTGAGCAGCAGGTTCCGCACCGCCGTCACCGCAGCCGCTTGCGCCACCCACACCCCAGGCACCGCGAAGAACGCCAGTCGATCTGAGAGCGGATAGGCACCGATGGACGACGCCAGCATCGCGAGCGCGATCGGCGCCCCCAGCAGCAGCGCATCCGACCCACGCCGCCGCGCCACCACCCACAGCCCGGCCAGCCATACCCCGATGCCCACCGACGCGCCCAGCAGCGAGCCGGTCCATCGCAGCGGAATCCAGGCCAGCTCCATCAGAACGCGCAGGAGGCGAACCGCGCGATCTTCGGCGCTCACGTCGAGCATCACCGGCTCCCAGTACGCGCGGAGCATGGCGCTCGCCGCGCCGGCGCGGTACGTAGTGAACCAGAGCACCGCGAACACCAGCGCGGACACGCCCAGCGCGGGAAGGCCCACCCGACGCGCGGGCCGTGCCTCGCGCACGTTGCCGCTCGCCAGCATCGCCGCGGCGATACCGGCAATCACGAAAACGGCCGGCAACGACAACCAGACCGCGAGCGCCATCGCCACGCCGAGTCGCCGCCACCGGCGCGACGAACTCGGCTCCTCACGCACCTCAGCGGCCAGCAGCAGCAACCCGGCCGCCACTGCGGCGTCAGTGGCGTACGGCTTGGCCTCCGTGGAGTACCGGAGGGCGAGCAGGGAGCCCGCGGCGGCAACGGCGGCCAGCGCCCCGGTGCCCGTGCCAACCAACCGCGCGCCAAGCCGCCAGACGAGCCACGGTAGCGCGACGCCCGCCGCCCACGGTATCAGTCGCAGCCAGAGGTCCGGCACCGCAGCGTGCGACGCGATCGTGCGCTCCAACCACAGGAAGCCCACCGGAGCGGCCTGTCCCCAGTCGAGGGGGCGCAGCAGCTCGCCGTAGCTGCGCGTGAGCACGTTCAGCCCAAGCGACGCCTCGTCGAGCCAGAGCGAGCCGCGCTGCGTCAGCGCCCAGGTCCGCGCGGCGAAGCCGAGGACGATCGCCGTCCAGGCCACAACCGCGGCGGCCTTCTCGGCGGTGCTCGCCGGCCGGTGCATTCGCTTTCTGCTAGAGCCGCGTCAGCACACGCGGCGGCCCGTCGGTGACCGCCACCGTGTGCTCCACATGCGCGCTACGCGTGCCGTCCAGCGTCACGACGGTCCACTTGTCGGCCAGCGTCCGCGTGGCCGGTCCGCCGACGTTGACCATCGGTTCGATGGCGATGGTCAGCCCCGCCTGCAGGCGCGTGCCGCGCCGCGGCTTGCCGTGGTTGGGCACCTGCGGATCCTCGTGCGGCAGGTGCCCCACGCCGTGCCCCACCAGTTCGCGCACCACGCTGAACCCGGCGCGCTCCACCACGGACTGCACCGCGTGCCCGATGTCGCCGATGTAGTTGCCGGCGACCGCCTGCGCGATGCCCGCCTCGAGCGCCCGCTCCGTCACGTCGATGAGATGCTGCGTCGTCGGATCGATCGTCCCACATGGCACGGTGATCGCCGCGTCCGTGAACATCCCCTGGTACTGCACGCCGACGTCCAGCTTGGCGATGTCGCCCTCGGCAAACACGCGCTTCGGCGACGGGATGCCGTGCACGATCTCCTCGTTCACCGAAATGCAGATCGCGCCCGGGAAGCCGTAGAGCCCCTTGAATGCCGGCACCGCGCCGTCATGCGAGCGGATGAAATCCTCGGCGATGCGATCGAGCGCCGCCGTGGTGATGCCGGGACGGAGCTGGGTGCGCAAATGTGCGTGCGTGAGGGCGAGGATCCGCCCTCCCGCCGCCATGACGTCGATCTCGCGCGCGCTCTTGAGCTGGATCAACAGCCAACCGCCTTCAGCGCCCGCGCCTCCACCTCGGCGAACGTGCCTGAGCCGTCAATCGCCGCCACGTTGCCGCCGTTGGCGCGGAACCACGCCACCACCGGCTCCGTCTGCGCCTTGTACACCCGCAGGCGGTTGCGAATGGAGTCCGGCTCGTCGTCGGCGCGGCGCACCAGCGTCCCCTTCGGGGTGGCGGCACACTCGGCGTGCGTTTCGCCCGGCTGCCGCCCCGCGAACGGCGCTTGGCACGCGCCGCAGGTCGTGCGCGAACTCAGGCGGGCCACGAGTTCCTCGTCGGCGATCTCGAAGAGCAGCACGACGCCCACCGGCTTGCCGAGCTCCCGCGCCACGCGGGCCAGCCCCTCGGCCTGGGGCACCGTGCGCACCACACCGTCGAGCACGACGCCCTTCGCCTGTTCCGGCGCGGCGAGCGCGTCCTTCATGATGCCAAGGATGACGGGGTCGGGCACCAGATCCCCGCGGTCCATGTACGCCTTGGCTTCGAGGCCGAGCGGCGTCCCCGCCTTCGCGGCGGCGCGCAGCACGTCCCCCGTAGAGATCTTGGGGACGCCGAGGGCAGCGGCGACCCGCTCCCCCTGCGTCCCCTTGCCTGAACCCGGTGGCCCGAGCAGGACAACGATCATGAGGTCTTACCCCCCGGAGAAGATATCTCCGCTTGTCTGGCGTCCGCGGAAGCGGACACGCCCCTTCTTCATGAAGCCGTCATACTTCCGCAGCAGCAGATGCTGGTTCATCTGGGCGATCGTGTCCAGCGCCACGCCCACGACGATCAGCACCGACGTGCCGCCGAACTGGAACGGCACGGCCATGGCGTCGGCGATCCACACCGGCAGCAGGGCCATGATGGTCAGGAAAATCGCCCCGGGGAGGGTGATCCGGCTGACCACCTCATCAATATACTCCGCCGTCTTCGCCCCTGGCTTGATGCCCGGGATGAACCCGCCCTGCTTCTTCAGGTTCTCGGCGATGTCGACCGGATTGAAGATGATGGACGTGTAGAAGTACGTGAAGAACAGGATGAGCACCGCGGAGAGGACGAAGTAGAGCCACGTCCCCGGGACGAACAGGTCGGAGAAGTCGCGCATCCGCTCGTTGCCGCTGAACTGCGCGACGGCTCCGGGCACCACGATCAGCGACTGCGCGAAGATGATCGGCATCACGCCCGACGCGTTGATGCGCAGCGGGATGAAGTTGCGGGCCGCCTCACGCATCCGCCCCCGCGCCATCGTGCGCTGCGGGATCTGGATGGCGATGCGGCGCGCGGCCAGCGTGATGGCCACGACGCCGGCGACCACGGCGAGCATCAGCGCGACGAGCGCCAGAATCGCCAGCGGGCTCACCGAGCCCGTGCCGATGAAGTTGAACGTCTGCCACGCGCTGGGCCAGAACCGCTCGACGATCGAGAAGAAGATCAGCAGCGAGGCGCCATTGCCCAGGCCGCGCTCGGTGATCTGCTCGCCCAGCCACATCACGAAGATCGCGCCGGTGGTCAGGACCCAGGCCATCTCGAACTTGAAGCTGAAGCCCGGCGAGACCACCGCCCCCTGCACCGACTCGGTGAAGAGCGCGAAGCCCCACGCCTGCACGAGCGCCAGCGCGACGGTGCCGTAGCGCGTCCACTGCGTGATCTTTTTCCGCCCTTCCTCATCCTTCTGCATCTTCTCCCACGTGGGGAAGACGGCGCCGGCGATCTGCGCGAAGATGGAGGCGGAGATGTACGGCATGATGCCGAGGGCGAAGATCGTCGCCTTCGACATGTTGCCGCCCACGAACAGGTCGTACAGGCCGAGGAAGCCGCCCCCGCCCTGGGACTGGAAGAAGTCCATCATCGCCACCACGTCCACGCCGGGGGCGGTGACGTGACTGCCCACCCGGTAGATCAGGAGGCAGAGAGCGGTGAAGACGATCTTCTCCCAGAGCTCCGGCGTGCGATAGATGTTCGCCAGCGTCGCTGCGGGATTTGCCTGCGCCATTTAGTCCTCGACCTTGCCGCCGGCGGCTTCGATTTTGGCCTTGGCCGCGGCGCTCACCTTGAGGCCGCGCACGGTGACCGCGCTGGTCAGCTCGCCGTTGGCGAGCACCTTGGCGGGACGTCCCTTGCTCGCCAGCCCCTTCGCGGCGAGCGCCTCGAGCGTCACCTCGCCGCCGACCGCCGCGAGGTCGTCGAGCCCGACGACCTGATACGACACCCGGAACGGATTGGTGAACCCGCGCTTCGGAATGCGGCGCGTCAGCGGCATCTGGCCGCCTTCGAAATGCGGCTTGCCGCCGCCCGGGCCGTGGTGGCCAGAGCGCGCCTTGATGCCCTTGTGCCCCTTGCCGGACGTCTTGCCCTTGCCCGAGCCGGGGCCCCGGCCAAGGCGCTTCCGGTCGCGGTGCGATCCGGGCGCCGGCGCCAGGTTGCTGAGCGTGATCTTCTCGGTAGCCATCGGATTACTCCTTCACCGGCGTCACTTCAACGAGATGACGCACGCGCTTGATCTGGCCGCGCAGCGACGGCGAGTCCTGGTGCACCACCACATCCTGGTGGTGCTTCAGGCCGAGCGCCTCGAGGGTCAGCCGCATCACCTTGGGCTGACCGGATCCGCTGCGAATCTGCTTCACCTGCACCTTCCCCGACGTGAGGGTGTTCGGCGCGGTCTTCTTGGGCCCCCGTCCGGGGTGCCAAACGAACGTGCGCGGCATCAGGCGACCTCCTTCCCCTTCGCGCGCGACTTGTAGCCCAGCGACGATGCCTCGACGCCGCGCTCGCGTGCGACCTGCTCCACCGTCGTGAGCGACACCAGGCCGTCGATGGCCGCGCGCACGAGGTTGAACGGATTCGTGGATCCCAGCGACTTCGTCAGGATGTCGGTGATGCCGACGCATTCCATCACGGCGCGCACCGCGCCGCCCGCGATGACGCCCGACCCGGGCGCCGCCGGCTTCAGCAGGACCTTGGCCGCGCCATGCGCGCCGACGATCTCGTGCGGGATGGTGGCGCCGGTCATCGGGATCGACACCATGTTGCGGCGCGCCCCCTCGACGGCCTTGCGCACCGCTTCCGACACTTCGTTCGCCTTGCCGCTGGCCACGCCCACCTTCCCCTGGCCGTCGCCGACGGCGACAAGCGCGTTGAAGCTGAAGCGCCGGCCGCCCTTCACGACCTTGGCCACGCGGTTGATGGCGACAACGTTCTCCACCAGATCGGAGCCTTCACGCTCCTCACCCGGCGCGCCGCCGCGCCCGCCGCGGGCATCACGCCCCGGTCCGCCGTCACGGCCGCCGCGCGCGCCCGGGCCACCCGGCCCGCGCCCGCCACCCGGCCCGCCACGGCCACCGCCCGGTCCGCCACGGCCACTGCGGCCACCGCCTGGCCCGCCACGACCGCCGCCCGGCCCGCCACGGCCACCGCCCGGACCACCACGGCCACCGCCACTGCGCGCGCTGCCGCCCATGCCGCCGCGTCCCTGCGGACGCGAGGGGCCCGACGTCTCGCCGCCGGCGTGGTGCGTCGTCTCCTTCATCTCTTCGGCCATATCAGAACTCCAGCCCGGCTTCGCGGGCACCATCGGCCACCGCCTTCACGCGGCCCGTGTACTGGTAGCCAGCTCGGTCGAAGACGACCTTGCTGATGCCGGCAGCCTTGGCCTGCGCGGCGATCTTCTTCCCCACTTCCGTGGACTTGGCCGACTTCTTCCCCTCGATCCCGTTGTCCGTCACGGTCATCAGGGTCTTGCGGGCCACATCGTCCACCAGCTGGGCATAGATGTGCTTCAGCGAGCGGAACACCACGAGACGCGGACGCTCCGCCGTTCCCGTGACCTTCTTCCGCACGCGCAGATGACGGCGTGCGCGGCGTTCCGCGCCCGTCTTCGGAGTACGCATTGGCATTACTTACCTCCCGCCTTGCCGGCCTTGCGCCGGATCTGCTCGCCTGCATACCGCACGCCCTTGCCCTTGTACGGCTCCGGCTTGCGCAGCGAGCGAATTTCCGCGGCCACCTGGCCGACGATTTCCTTGTCCGCCCCTTCCACCACCACCTGCGTCGGCTGCGGCGCCGTCAGCTTGATCCCCGCCGGGGCCTTGAACTCGATCTGGTGCGAGTAGCCCAGCGCGAAGAGCAGGCCGTACGGCTTCACCTCGGCCTTGTAGCCGACGCCGGTGATCTCGAGCTGCCGCACGTAACCCTTGGTCACGCCTTCGATCATGTTGTGGATCAGCGTGCGCGAGAGGCCGTGCAGCGACTTGTGCGCCGTCTCATCCGACGGGCGGTTCACCGTGACCTGGTTCCCCGCGACCGCGATCTGCATCGCCGGGTTGAAGGTCCGCTTGAGTTCGCCCTTCGGCCCCTTCACGGTCACCACCGAGCCCGCGACGGTCACCGTCACGCCGGCCGGGATGTCCACGGGGAGCTTTCCAATACGCGACATGGATGGGCCCCCTACCAGACGATGGCGAGGAGCTCGCCGCCGGTGCGCGCCTGGCGCGCCTGCCGGTCGGTCATCAGCCCCTGCGAGGTGGACAGGATGGCGACGCCCAGCCCGTTGCGCACGCGCGGGATCTCCGAGACCCCGACGTACTTGCGCAGGCCCGGGCTCGAGACGCGCTGCAGCTCCCGGATCACCGGCTGGCCGCCGTGCGCGTACTTGAGCGAGACACGCAGCAGCTTCGCGCCCGTCTCGGACTCCACGATCTTGTAGTCCGTGATGAAGTTCGTCTCCTTGAGGAGGCGGGCGATCTCGGTCTTCACTTTCGAGGCCGGCATGTCCACGCGGCGGTGCTTCGATCCGACAGCGTTCCGGATCCGCGTGAGCATATCGGCGATGGGATCGGTCATGCTCATGGTAGTTCTCTGATCTCCTCTGGTTTCTGTCCTCGGGACAGACCTGTAGGAAGTGAATGTGACGGTGGACGGTGGACGGTGGACTGTAGACGTCTGCCGTCTACCGTCGACCGTCTACCGTCCGCTTCTTACCAGCTGGCCTTCCGGACGCCCGGCAACAGGCCGTTGTTCGCCATCTCGCGGAGCGCGATACGGCTCAGGCCGAACGCGCCCTCGAAGCCGCGGCTGCGGCCGGTCATCTGGCAGCGGTTGCGGAGGCGCGTCTTCGACGAGTTGCGCGGCAGCTTCTGCAGCGCGAACTGCGCGGCCACCTTCTCCTCGTCGCTGGCATTCGGGTTCTGGATCACCGCCTTCAGCGCCTTCCGCTTGGCGGCGTAGCGCTGCGTCAGCTGCTTGCGGCGGTCGTTCTTCTCGATGCTGCTCTTCTTGGCCATGGGCTCGGTCCGGTTAGTGCTTCACGAGGACAGGCTTCTCGTCGCCGCGGAACGGCATGCCGAGCTCGCGCAGCAGCGCCAGCGCCTGATCGTCCTTGTTCGTCGTCGTCACGAACGTGATGTCCATCCCGTGGATCTGCTCGACCTGGTCGTAGTTGATCTCGGGGAAGATCATCTGCTCCTTCACGCCCATCGAGTAGTTGCCGCGCCCGTCGAACGAACGCGTCGAGAGGCCGCGGAAGTCGCGCACGCGGGGCAGTGCGGTGGTCACGAACCGGTCCATGAACTCCCACATCCGCGCGCCACGCAGGGTGACGCTGACGCCGACTTCCTGTCCCTGCCGGAGGCTGAAGTTGGCGATCGACTTCTTCGCCTTCTTCCGCACCGGCTTCTGGCCAGTGATCACCGCCAGCTCGTCCACCACGGTGTCGAGCACCTTCGGCTGCTTGATCGCCTCGCCCATCCCGACGTTGACCACGATCTTCTCGAGGCCCGGGATCTGGTGCGGGTTCTTCAGCCCGAACTGCGCGGCCAGTCGCGACCGCACCGTCTGCTGGTAGTAGTCGCGCAGGCGCGGGGCCGGCACGGGGAGCTTGTCGCCCTTGTGCGACGCCGGGAGCATCGAGCTCCCCTTGTCTCCCTTGCCGCCCTTGGCGCCGCCCTTGGCCGCGCCCTTGGCGCCGGCGTCCTTCTTTTCCTTGGTTGCCATCAGTCAGGTCCTCGGCCTTAGCGGTTGCGCTTGATCGCGTCGCCGCTCTTCACGCTGATGCGCTCCTTCGTGCCGTCGGTGTCGATCCGGCGGCGCGTCCGCGTCGGGGCCCCCGACTTCGGATCCAGCAGCATCACGTTGGAGACGTGCACCGGCGCCGGCATGTCGATGATCCCCGACTGCTCGTTCGCGTTGCGCGCCTTCCGGTGCTTCTTCACCATGTTCACGCCTTCGATCACCACGCGCGCCTTCTTGGTCAGCACGCGGATCACCTTTCCTTCCTTGCCCTTGTCCTCGCCGCGCATCACGCGCACGGTGTCGCCCTTGGTCACGGGCAGCCGCTCGCGCTCGGCGTTGATCGCATGGCGCCGCGTCAGGCGCGACCCCAGGGTCTTCTTGTGCGTCAGGACGCGCATTTAGAGCACCTCCGGTGCCAGCGAGACGATCTTCATGTACCGGCGCTCGCGCAGCTCGCGCGCCACCGGGCCGAAGATGCGGGTCGCCCGCGGCTCGCCCTTGTCATCGATGATCACGACGGCGTTCTCGTCGAACCGGATGTAGCTCCCGTCCTTGCGGCGGGTCTCCTTGACCGTGCGCACCACCACGGCGCGCGCGACGTCCGACTTCTTCACCGTGCCATTGGGCAGCGCGTCCTTCACCGCGACGATCACCTGGTCGCCCAGCTTCGCGTAGCGGCGGCGCGTGCCGCCGAGCACGCGGATCACCAGCGCGCGCTTGGCGCCGCTGTTGTCCGCCACCTTCACCACGGATTCCTGTTGGATCATGGCCCGCTCCTCCTACTGCGCGCGTTCGAGGATTTCGACCACGCGCCACCGCTTGTCCTTGGACAGCGGGCGGGTCTCGGTGATCCGCACCGTGTCGCCGACCTTCGCCGAGTTCTGCTCGTCGTGGGCCTTCAGGCGCTTGGTGCGGGTCACCATCTTGCCGTACACCGGGTGCGGCACGCGACGCTCGATCGCCACCACCACCGTCTTCTGCATCTTGTCGCTGACCACCTTCCCCGTGCGCACCTTGCGCGCGGTCCGGGCGGCCGCATCCGTCTTCGTCGTTTCAGCCATGGGTCACTCCTGGGGTCAGCGGCCGGCGGCCGCGCCCGCGGCCTTCTCGCGCAGCACGGTCTTGAGTCGCGCGATGTCCTTGCGGATCACGCGCAGGCGCAGCGGGTCTTCCAGCGGCTCGGTGGCGCGCCGGAACCGGAGGCGGAACCGCTCCTCCTCCAGCTCCTTGATGCGCGCCTCGATCTCGGCGCCGCTCAACTCGCGAATCTTCAGGGCCTTCATGCGGTGTGCGCCTCCTCGCGGGCCACGAACTTCGTCTGGATGCCCAGCTTCGCGGCGGCCAGCGCCATCGCCTTCTGGGCTATCGTCTTGTCCACGCCCTCGATCTCGAACAGCACGCGCCCAGGCTTCACCACGGCCACCCATCCCTCAGGCGACCCCTTGCCCTTGCCCATGCGGGTCTCGGCCGGCTTCTTCGTGATCGGCTTGTCGGGGAAGATGCGGATCCACACCTTGCCGCCGCGCTTCACGTGGCGCGTCAGCGCCACACGGGCCGCCTCGATCTGCCGGTTGGACACCCAGCCGGGCTCCAGCGCCTGCAGCCCGTAGTGCCCGAACGACACCTCGGCGCCGCGCGTCGCGATGCCGCGCATGCGCCCCTTGAACATCTTGCGAAACTTGACTCGCTTCGGACTCAGCATCGGTCAGCGCCTCACGCGTCGGACGAGTAGGTGTTGCCGCGACGGCCTTCCACCTTCTCGCCCTTGAAGATCCAGACCTTCACGCCGATCGTCCCGAAGGTCGTCTTCGCCGTGCTGGTCGCATAGTCGATGTCGGCGCGCAGCGTGTGGAGCGGCACCCGTCCCTCGCGGTACCCTTCCACGCGCGCGATCTCGGCGCCGCCCAGGCGCCCGCCGCACTTCACCTTGATCCCCTCGGCCCCCATCCGCATCGCGCTCTGCACCGCGCGCTTCATCGCGCGACGGAACGAGATGCGCTGCGCCAGCTGCGCGGCGATGTTGTCGGCGACGAGCTGCGCCTCGATCTCCGGGCGCTTGATCTCCTCGACGTTGATGCCGACATCCTTCCCCGTGATCTGCTGGAGCTCGGACTTCAGCTTCTCCACTTCCTCGCCCTTCTTGCCGATCACCACGCCCGGACGGCCGGTGTGCAGCGTCACCACCACCTTCCCGGGCTTGCGGTCGATGTTGATGTCGGCGATCGCCGGGCTTGCATTGCCCGGGAATCGGCGCAGGCGCAGGTACTTCCGGAGGAGGTCATCCTCCTTCAGGAGCTGCGGATAGTCCTTCGTGGCAAACCACTTCGAGCGCCAGTCCTTCGTGACGCCCAGGCGGAAGCCGATCGGATTCGTTTTCTGTCCCATTAGCGCCCTTCCTTCTCGGCCACGATGATCTCGACGTGGCTGGTCCGCTTGTGGACGGGGGTCGCGCGGCCCATCGCCGCGGGCGTCCACCGCTTGAGCTTCGGCCCTTCGTTCACCGTCGCCTGCTTGATGTACAGCTGGTCCACGTCGAGCGACGCGTTCGTCGTCCGCGCGGCCTGCTCGGCGTTCGCGACGGCGCTCTTCAGCACCTTCGAGATCTGCTTCGCCGCGTGCTTCTTGCTGAACTGGAGCAGCGCGAGCGCGTCGTTCACCCCCAGCCCGCGGATCTGGTCAATGACCAGCCGCATCTTGTAGGGGCTCTGCCGCGTCGTGCGCTGGATGGCGCGTGCCTCGGCCATGGCTTACTTCCCTCCCTTCGCAGGGGCCGCCGCGGGCGCCGCCGCCGCTGCCGGCTTCGCCTTCGCGTCCGCCGCCTTCCCCGCCGCCGTGTGGCCGCGGAACAGGCGCGTCGGCGCGAACTCGCCCAGCTTGTGCCCCACCATGTTCTCGGTCACGTACACCGGGACGAACTTGTTCCCGTTGTGCACCGCGAACGTGTGCCCCACGAAATCGGGGAGCACCGTGCTCGCGCGCGACCACGTCTTCACGACCTTCTTCTCGTTGCGGGCGTTCATCCCCTGCACCTTCTTCATCAGGCTTTCCTGGATGAACGGGCCCTTCTTGATGCTGCGTGCCATATATGGATGCCCCGGTTAGCTCTGCGTGGCCTTGCCGCGCTTCCGGCCGCGGACGATGAGGCGCTGCGACGGCTTCTTCTTGTTGCGCGTCTTCACGCCCTCCTTCTTGCCCCACGGGCTCACCACGTTCCGGCCGCCGCGCGTGCGGCCGCCATGCGGGTGGTCCACCGGGTTCATCACTTCGCCGCGCACCTTCGGCCGGCGGCCGGCCCAGCGCGTCGCGCCCGCCTTGCCCGCCGACTTCAACTCGTGCTCCGCATTCCCCACCTCGCCAATCGTGGCCAAGCAGTTCCCGTGGATGAGGCGCATTTCGGTGGACGCCATGCGTAGCGTCACGTATTCGCCTTCCTTGGCGACCACCTGCAGCGACGTGCCGGCCGAGCGGGCCATCTGGCCGCCCTTCCCCGGCGTGAGTTCCACGTTGTGCACCGCGGTGCCCAGCGGGACCTCCTTCAGCGGCATCGCGTTGCCCGTGCGCACGTCCGCGCCCGGCCCCGACGTCACCGTGTCGCCCACCGCCAGCCCCTTCGGGTGGATGATGTAGCGCAGCTCCCCGTCCGCGTACTTCACCAGCGCGATGCGCGCCGAGCGGTTGGGATCGTACTCGATGTGCGCGACCGTGGCGGGCACGCCGTGCTTGTTTCGCTTGAAGTCGATGATGCGGTACTTCCGCTTGTGCCCGCCGCCGAGGCGGCGCATCGAGATGTGACCGTGATTGTCACGTCCGCCCGACTTCTTGAGCGGTTCGGTGAGCGACTTCTCCGGCGTCGACCGTGTGATCGTGTCGAAGTCCGACACGCTGCGGAAGCGCGAGGAGGCCGTCACCGGCTTGAACTGACGGATGCCCATGGATTAGCCCTCAAAGATCTCGATCGTGTCGCCCGCGCGGAGCTTCACGATGGCCTTCTTCCAGCGCGGACGGAGCCCGATGCTCTGCCCCACGCGGCGCGGCTTCCCGCGCTGCTGCGACGTCCAGACGCCGGTCACGTGCACGCCGAACAGCGACTCGATGGCCTGTTTGATGGCCGCCTTGTTCGCCTCCGGATGCACCTCAAACGTGTATTCGCCCCGGTCTTGGAACGCCGCCGAGCTCTTCTCGGTGACGATGGGGCGCACGATCGTGCGATAGGTGTTCGGCATCGGTTACTTCCCCTTCTTCTTCGGCGCGGCCTTCTTGGCCGGCGCCTTCTTCGTGGCCGCCGGCTTCGCCGGCGCCTTCTTTGCGGGCGCCTTCTTCGCCGGCGCCTTCGCCGCCGCCTTCTTCGCGGTCGCCTTCTTCGCCGCCTCGGCAGCCTTCTTTGCCTTCGGCGCCTTCGGCGCCGCGGCCTTCTTCACCTTCACCTTCTCCACCGCCTTCTCGGCCACCGGGGCTAGCGTCTGGCCGATGGCCGACGCCTCCACCAGCACCACATCCGACCAAAGCAGGTCGTAGGTCGAGGCGTCGCTGTACGGCATCACCCGGACCTTCGGCAGGTTGCGGCCGCTCAGGTAGACGGTCGGCTTCACGCCGTCGGTGAGGATGAGCGCGTTCTGGTGCGCCACGCCGAGCCGCGCGAGCAGCTGGTGCAGCTGCGCCGTCTTCGGCTTCTCGTACGCGAAGCGGTCGATCACCACCACGGCGTTGTCGCGGGCGCGAGCATTGAACGCGCTCTTGCGCGCCAGCTGACGCACCTGCTTCGGCACCTGCTGCGAGTAGTTGCGGTCGCCGTGCGGGCCGAACACCGTGCCGCCGCCCGGCCAGTTCGGGGCGCGCGTCGAACCCTGGCGGGCCCGGCCGGTCCCCTTCTGCTTCCACGGCTTCTGGTTGCCGCCGACCACCAGGCCGCGCGTCTTCGTGTACGCGGTCGCCTGGCGCTGGTTGGCGAGCATCGCCTTCACCGCCTGCTGCATCACCGGCACGTTCACCGTGCCGTCAAACGTCGTCTGGGGAAGGCTCACCTTCTCGCGCGGCGTCCCCAGCGCGGTGTAGGCGGCCGCCTCGAACTGCATCGTATCAGCCATGGGTTAACCCTGCTTGCGGACGAGCACGATGCCGTTCTTCGGCCCGGCCACCGCACCGCGGAGGTACAGGAGATGGCGATCCGCGTCGATCTTCTCGACCCGGAGGTTGATCTGCGTGTGGCGCTCGGCGCCGAAATGCCCCGGCATGCGCTTGCCCTTGATGACGCGCGACGGGTCCGTGCCTGGGCCCACCGAGCCCGGGCGGCGGTGCTTCGTGTTGCCGTGCGTGTTGGGACCGCCGCCGGCGCTGTGCCGCTTGACGATGCCCTGGAAGCCGCGCCCCTTGCTCGTCCCCGTCACCTTCACCATCTCGCCGGGGGCGAAGATGCCGACGGTGATCACGTCGCCGACGCTGTACGCCGGGACCTCGGGATTCTTGCCCGGCGCGTCATCGAGACGCACCGACTTCAGCACGCGCGGCGCGGCCTGCAGCCCCGCCTTGAGGGCGTGCCCGACTTCGGCCTGCGGCGCGCGCACCCCACGGGGCTCGCGCTCCCCCTTCTTGCTCGCCCGGCGCGCCTTCTGCGCCCCGTAGCCGAGCTCGACCGCCGCAAAGCCCGCCGCCTCCTTCGTCGTCACCTTGGTGACGGGATTCGGCGTCGCCTCCACGACGGTCACGGGGATCTGCTGCCCCGCCTCGTTGAAGATCTGGGTCATCCCCAGCTTCTTGCCAATGATTCCGATCATGAATTCCTCTCGTGAGTCGCGGCCGCGATCGCCGAATGCGAACGCTGATTGGCCGTTGGACTGTTAGCCGGGGGTCGGAAGCTGGTCGCGGCAACGTGTCATCTGCCGTCCACCGTCCGCCGTCCACCGTCTATTGCCTTTCACTCCACTTTGATCTCGACGTCCACGCCCGCCGGCAGATCCAGCTTGGTGAGCGCGTCCACCGTCTGCGCGCGCGAGTCGAGGATGTCGATCATGCGCTTGTGCGTCTTCCGCTCGAACTGCTCGCGCGACTTCTTGTCGACATGCGGCGACCGCAGCACGGTCCAGCGCTGCGTCTTCGTCGGCAGCGGAATCGGGCCGCTGACCTGCGCCCCCGTCTTCTCCGCCGTGCGGACGATGTCCGCCGCGGCCTGGTCGATGACGGCGTGGTCGAACGCCTTCAAGCGAATGCGGATCTTGCCTGCCATGGGATTTCTCTCTCTCTCGAAAGTGACGGTGGACGGTGGACGGTAGACGGTGGATCAACCGTCCACCGTCAACCGTCTGCCGTCATCGTCCTTACTTCAGGATCTTGGTCACGACGCCCGCGCCCACCGTCCGCCCGCCCTCGCGGATGGCGAACCGCAGCGTCTCTTCCATCGCGATCGGGGTGATCAGCTCGATCGTCATCTGCACGTTGTCGCCCGGCATGATCATCTCGGTCCCCGGCTGCAGCTCGATGGAGCCCGTCACGTCCGTCGTGCGGAAGTAGAACTGCGGGCGGTAGCCCTTGAAGAACGGCGTGTGGCGGCCGCCCTCGTCCTTCGTCAGCACGTAGATCTCCGCCTCGAACTTCGTGTGCGGCGGGATGGAGCCCGGCTTCGCCAAGCACATGCCGCGCTCGATTTCCTTCTTGTCGACGCCGCGGAGGAGCAGGCCGACGTTGTCGCCCGCCTGGCCGTCGTCGAGCAGCTTGCGGAACATCTCGACGCCCGTGCAGACCGTCTTCTTGTCCGAGCCGAAGCCGACGATGGCGAGTTCGTCGCCCGTCTTCACCTTGCCGCGCTCAATGCGCCCCGTGGCCACGGTGCCGCGGCCGGTGATCGAGAACACGTCCTCGACCGGCATCAGGAACGGCTTGTCCACCTCGCGCTCCGGCTGCGGGATGTACTCGTCGAGCGCCTTGACCAGCTCGTCGATCGACGCGACCCACTTCGGGTCCCCTTCGATGGCGCGGATCGCCGCGCCACGGATCACCGGCGCGTTGTCGCCGTCGAAGTTGTACTTCGAGAGCAGCTCGCGGACCTCGAGCTCGACGAGGTCGAGCAGCTCGGGGTCGTCCACGAGGTCGCACTTGTTCAGGAAGACGACGATCTTCGGCACGTTCACCTGGCGGGCGAGCAGGATGTGCTCGCGCGTCTGCGGCATCGGGCCGTCCACCGCCGAGACCACGACGATCGCGCCGTCCATCTGCGCGGCGCCGGTGATCATGTTCTTCACGAAGTCGGCGTGCCCGGGGCAGTCGACGTGCGCGTAGTGACGGTTCGCCGACTCGTACTCCACGTGCGACGTGGCGATCGTCAGGATCTTAGTGGCGTCACGGCGGCCCTGCGACTCCGAAGCCTTCGCGACCTGGTCATACGACACGTACTTCGTGCCGTAGCCCTTGTCGGACGAAATCTTCGTCAGGGCGGCGGTGAGGGTCGTCTTGCCGTGGTCGACGTGGCCGATCGTGCCGACGTTCACGTGCGGCTTGGTGCGCTCGAACTTTGCCTTGGCCATGGGAAAGGGTCCTGTCTGAAAAAGGGTGGTACGGGGTTACTTCGCCTTGGAAACGATCTCTTCCATCTTCGCCTTCGGGACTTCCTCGTAGTGC
>Ga0194119_10000313_pt1 | contig 94985 bp, 97 predicted proteins | sample TA2MahC100mmetaG_FD_148620 | JGI IMG/M metagenome (GOLD analysis project Ga0194119, IMG submission 148620) | Freshwater microbial communities from Lake Tanganyika, Tanzania - TA2015018 Mahale Deep Cast 100m | ecosystem: Environmental > Aquatic > Freshwater > Lake | place: Tanzania: Lake... | reverse complement strand
TCTACAGCGTCAACGTTTAGGGTAAGGGGCGCCCGGCGCGAGCGCCGGAAAAGACCAAAACCCTCATTCCGGGCGTCCCGCTTGACCCGATGGTTGGGTGTCATCTCAGGGAAGCGCATTCAACGAAGGAAAACGCGAAAACTACTTCTTAAAAATCAAGACCCAGTCGACAGAGCCAACATACTCCCAGCCTTGTGCACTCATTTGATCCAAGACACGCTGAACAGCATTAGCATCATTCTTTCTACTCATTTCAGAACCCACAGCTTTGTACTGTGTCTTTCCTAGAGCATAGGCAGGTGCTAACAGCGAAGTTCCGAGATTGAGGATCAGTAGCCCGGCGAATATTGCAAATAGAACATTACGAATCCGATTGCTTTTCATATAAGTTTCTCCTGTCATCCCAGCAGAGCAAAAGGGTGCTGCTGGTACACCCAACGTAGATATATGGACTCCCCCCGTGCGCAAGGGATCGCGTGAATTTCAGGAAACTGGCGAGGCTGCACAAATATATCCGGCCTGTTGTGGGCATATAGCCCTGGCCCTGATGACATCCGCGCGCGGGGGTCTCATTAGCTTAGCGGCCTCTTCTGGCCGACAACGTTACCAGGCTTGCCCCACGCCGGTCTGACCGGGTTTCCATCAAACACCCAACCCAAGCACCCTGTTCGGCGGGATACCCTCCTTAACCACTGCGTTGCAAAACCTTCCGTCTACGCTGCCAGACAGAAGTCCTGTTCCTTGGCCAGCAACACCCACACCTGCCGGGCATGCTTGGCCGCCAAGGCCACCGCCGCGATGTTCTCGCCGCGTCGCCCCTTCACACTCTGGGCCCACCGGTTCACCCGGTCGGTCTTGTCCGCCGCCAAGCGCAGCACCGACCGGGCGCCATGCACCAGCAGGCGGCGCAGGTAGCTGTCGCCCCGCTTGCTGATGCCCCCCAGCCGGGATTTGCCGCCGCTGGAGTATTGCTTCGGCACCAGCCCCAACCAGGCGGCAAACTGCCGCCCCGATTCGAACTCCCGGGCATCCCCCACGCTGGCCACCAACGCCGTGGCCGTCACCGGCCCGATGCCCGGCATGGCCATCAACCGGGTTGCCTGGGGCATCACCCGGGCCTGGGCATCGATCAGATCGTCGTAATGGGCAATGCGCGTGTTCAGGTCCCGCAGACGGTCGGTCAGTTCCGCCAGGATCGCCCGGAACAGGGGGGGCAGTTCGCACTGGGCATCCTCCAGAACCTCCGGCAGGGCCTTTTGCAGACGCTCCCGGCCCTGGGGAACCACCACGCCGTATTCCCCCAACAGGCCCCGGATCTGATTGACCAGGGCGGTACGCTCGGCCACGCTGCTGTCCCGCACCCGATGCACGGCCAGGATGGCCTGCTGATCCACCGTCTTGACCGGGACGAAGCGCATGGCGGGCCGGCCCACGGCTTCACAGATGGCTTCGGCGTCGGTCTTGTCGTTCTTGCCCGCCTTGCCGCCCTTGCGGTAGGGGCTGACGAACTGGGCGGCCATGAGCCGGGCGTCATGGCCCAGGGCGCGCAGGCGCCGAGCCCAGTCATGGCTGCCGGCACAGGCTTCGATGCCGATCAGGCAGGGCGGGGTCTGGGCGAAGAAAAGCATCAGCTCAGCCCGCTTGAGCTGCTTGCGGATGACGGTCTTGCCGTGCTTGTCCACGCCGTGCACCTGGAATACGTTCTTTGCAATGTCCAATCCAATGCGTGTAACTTCCATGATGACTCTCCCCCTCCGGTGATTGGGACGATTCCCATCTTCCAATCTGGCACACCGATGCCGTTGGGGTGGGGGGAGTCCATGTCATTAGGTGAGGGGCGGCAAAAATGCGCAGCATTTTTGGCGTCCCTCTCGACCGCAATGTTGGGCATTACTGCACCTTAATTTTTTTGTTTCTGAACTCAGTGCCCATGCAGTTCTCAAAAATACCGAAATCAGGCGTAAATGCTGTGACTACTTTGTTTTCCATTCCGCCGGGCGGAATGTCGCCTGAACATACATAAGCGCTATGTTCGGCCTTAGAACAAACCTTCACTATATTGAAACACGCCTCACCCGTTGCATTGCCTGTATTTTTAAAAACACATTGCATACTAGATTGCGAGGTCTCACTACACTCCCACCCAATCAGTGCCTTGCGTTCACACCCCGAGAGGGCGACCAAGCAGAGCAAACCATATATAAATATTTGTAATCGGAATAATGCATTCATTGGCGCAGCCTCGGTGTTATTAGTACTTCATTTCAATTGCTTGAATTCGTGCGCATATTAGTATTGCCTCGCATTTCATTTGTGTAATAGTCCCGCCATTTCCAGAAGGGTCGTCCCAAACTGCTTTTCTCATGTGTTTGCACAAAGCCACAGACTGACGAAAGGATTTTGCGCTCGTTTTGCTGTATTGCTTTTCGGCCTCGGTACGAACAAGCAGTTGTTCTAGTATGCCTACCCTCTCTTGCGCATCTGCCCAGAAATCGGGAAATTTGTTTAGATTGCACTCCGGTGGCATGGCGACAGCCAGGTTTGTCATCATTACAGTGAACAGCAATATTACATATCGCATAGCGGCTCTCCATTTGCAAAGTTGTGATGCCCAACGTAAAAGTGAGCGGCCTGCGCGGCTTTTTGCGCAGGTCCGCTCGACTGCCGGGTTGGGCGATAAGTGTGGCAAGAGCGCTGACAACCAAGAACTCACAAAAATCGGCGCTGGCGAGACGGCGCTGCTACGGAGAGCGGTAGCGCCCCATGGGACAGTGAGTGGAGGGAGAAAACTAAGCCTCATACGACAGCAAGACCATTTCCGCTGCTTGCTGCCGAAGCGGGATGAGTGACTGATATGCAGCCGACGAAAACCAACTATTCAAAGCGGTGACGGTTGGAAACCGGATGACGACGATATCTGGATGTGGGTTATCGCCAGCAAGGGCAGCCAATTGTTTGCCACGAAAGACAAGCTCACCTCCCCAAGGAGTCAATGTTTCGGGGACTTTGCTTCGATATTCAGCCCACATTTCAGGGTTCTTCACCGTGATGTGACCAACGACGTATGCGCTATTCATGTTCGAGAATTCCAAATGTGATTAAGGGTAGAGACGCCCAACGTGGAGCTAACCGGCGGCGCGCTTTTGCGCCGTCCGGGTTGAGCGTAGGGTTAGGTTTTTAGTTTTTGTTGTAGCCAAATGCATTGGTTTGAAGTGCTCTCTTCCAGTACTGCTCTCGGTTGATAATTACTTGGTCGTCAGTTCTCATTGACCGAAACTCAAGTATTGAGAACTGAAAATTTTCACGGGCATAGCCGATGCCATTGGTGTTTATGAGTTTTGTGAGTTCATCATTCCACCCATGGCCTGTGCCGATGTAGCAAGCCCATCTTGACCAAATGCCAGCATCACCATAAGCCGAACCAACGTACATCTTGCCATTACTTATATCCACTATCAGGTAGACACCTTTTACGTTTTCAAGGGCAGCTTTCCAGTCTGGTTTGTGCTGTTTGATAATCGCTTCGAGCTGCGAAAAACCATGCTCAACATTTTCATAGCCGCAAAATGCTTCACCCTCAAATTGTTTTTCAAACAGTTGTGCGACCTTTAATTCGTTGAAATGACTTTCGAGGTAAAAAGCGCGACCTCTTACACCAGGGCCAGGATAGTGAATGAGGAGACGCCCGATATACTCTTGGTGAAGCTCAACGAGTTTGACGTTATATGAGTCAGTGTTGCGTTCGATGACTTCAAAAATTCCGCCGAAGAGCCATTTGTCTGTTTGGTGGTAGTAGCGAATTAAGCTGAAAATAAACTTGCGACTGAAGTCGTTACGGCTACCGCGCCAACTATTCCAACCCTTCCATTCATCAGGGTCTCGAACAAAAACATCAAGTGGCTGTTCTTCGCCATTCCAGACAGCAAAGTGAATTTTGTACTCGTCGGGGTTCTCTATGGGCAGTATCTTGCTCGCGGAAATATCCATCATCGCTCCAAAAACCTAACAGTTGATTAAACAGAATCTTGTATAACGGTGCTACACGGATTCTTGTTAGCACGGCCCTTGCCAGTGCCCCCCAAGCCCGTTCTGGCGTACCATTCTGTGAAAAATTCACCACTACCGTATCAGGGAGGTACGCATGAGTGAAGCGTCTCGTGAAGATCGTCAGCGCCGGTTTTGGGACAATTTCATCAAACTGCTGCATAAACAAGGCGTTAAGCCTCCGGCTGACCGTTGGCATGTGCTGCGCGCGGAGGGCTTCATCCGTGCTTTTCCTGGGCGGAAACTGGCGGATCTGACGGCGGATGAGGTGACGGCCTACCTGGAGCGGGTGGGGCGGGAAGGGGCGCTGGAGGATTGGCAGTTCCGCCAAGTGGTGGTTGCTATACGGATTCTGTTTAGCACGGTCAAACCGGCCTGGCTGGAGGGCTTTGACTGGGCCTATTGGTTGGCTTCGGCCACCGCGCTTGAACCCGGTCATCCCAGCATCGCCCGGCAGCCGGCGGGGTCCGTGTCGCCCGAGGCGGTGGAGGCGTCCTTGCTGGAGCGCATGGGGGAAGGCGGGTGTGCGCGGGTGGTGCATTTGCATCGTGAAGATTTTTTGTTGTTGTCGCGGGTGATTCGCACCCGCGGCATGTCGATCCGCACCGAGAAGGCCTATCTGCATTGGTTGTGCCGCCTGGTGGCGTTTCACGGCATGCGTGCGCCCGCCAGCCTGGGCGCGGCGGAGGTGGTGAACTTCCTGCAGCATCTGGCCGTGGTGCGCAACGTGTCGGCCAGCACCCAGAACCAGGCCTTGAATGCCTTGGTGTTCTTTTACGACAAGGCCATGGGGCAGCCCCTGGGCGACCTGGGCCCCATGGTGCGGGCCAAGCGGCCCAAGCGTCTGCCGGTGGTGCTGTCCGTCGCCGAGGTCAAGCGGCTGCTTGCGGCGATGGAGGGGGTGCATGGCCTGATTGCCGCGCTGCTTTATGGCACGGGCATGCGCCTGCTGGAATGCCTGCGCCTGCGGGTGCAGGACGTGGCGTTCGAGCGCAACCTGATCGTGGTGCGACGGGGCAAGGGGGATAAGGACCGGGTGGTGCCGCTGCCGGCGGCGGTGGTGCCGGCGCTGAAGGCGCATCTGGAAGGCGCGCGGCGGCTGCATGAGGCGGACTTGGCCGAGGGGCTTGGCGAGGTGGTGTTGCCGGATGCGCTGGCCCGCAAGTATCCGGCGGCGGGGCGCGAGTGGGGCTGGCAGTTCGTGTTTCCCAGCGGGCGAATGTCGGTGGACCCGCGCTCAGGCGTGACGCGCCGGCATCACCTGCATGAGGACAGCGTGCAGAAGGCTCTGCGTGCGGCGGTGGCGCGGGCGGACATCGGTCGCCAGGCCAGTTGCCACAGCCTGCGCCACAGTTTCGCCACCCATCTGTTGGAGCGCGGCCACGACATCCGCACCGTGCAGGAACTGCTGGGGCACGCGGATGTGTCCACCACCATGATCTACACCCATGTGCTGAATCGCGCCGGGGTGGGGGCGTTGAGCCCGCTGGATGGCTTGATGGGGTAGCGAAGTAATCGGGCCGCAGCCGCAAATCGTCCCGAAGAAACACGGTGGATAAGCGCAGCGCATCCACCATCACCGCCGCCATTGGTGGATGCGCTGCGCTTATCCACCCTACGGAATCAATGGCTTACGATGTGTTTCTTGAGAGGCGGCTCGATGGCAGGAGCGCGGAACATGCATCGAGTGGCGTGGGCACTTCGGCAACCGCACCCCGCCCGCTGGCCGGTCATCGGGCACCCGGCCCGATACTCCCGGCAATCCGCTCAGTTCTCCACCCCGGAATCCCCGTGGCAGGTGCAGTTGGCGCTGATGGTGTTGTCGCAGCAGACGATCTTGCCGGCGCGGCAGCCGCATACGCCCTTGTGGCCCTTGCAGCACTCGGCCTGACTGACCTGGGCGAGCAGGGCTTCGGGCGGGCAGAGGGCGAGGGCGGCGGCGGGCTGGGCCTGGGGTGATGCTTCGGGCGGGACGGGTTGCGCGGCGCCCAGGGGGGCGATCCAGGCGAAGAGCAGGGCGGCGGCCAGCAGACGTTTCATGGTGGGTTCCTCCGGGTTCGTGCGGGCACTATAGCCCATGCGGAAAACAACGCGGGCGGTGGCGCCGGGGATGACAGGCGGGTTCTCCCCACCGCCCGCGCGCGGGGAGGGCAGGGCGGCTCAGCCGCGGCTGGTGCGGCGCAGGCGGGCCAGCAGCCTTCTCGCCAGGTCGCCGAACATCTCGGTCTGGGTCGGGTGCGGGAAGATGGCTTCGGCGACCTGCGCCAGGGTGAGGCGGCCGGCCACCATCATCACCGCCGCGCCGATCAGGGTGTCGGTGTGGTCGGCGAGGAAGTGGACGCCGAGGATGCGGCCGTCGGCCTTGTCCGCCACCAGCTTGATCATGCCGTGCGTTTCCAGGGCGATCATGGCCTTAGCGTCGATGCTCATGGGCATCTTGGCTTCCACCGCGTCGAGGCCGCGCGTCTTGGCCTGGGCCAGCGAGAGGCCGACGAAGCCGGCCTGCGGGCGGCTGAAGGTGACGCCGCAATCCAGGTCCGGCTGGTATGCGGCCGCTTGGCCCAGCAGGGAGCGGGCGGCGACGCGGCCCTGGGCGGCGGCGGTGTGGGCCAGCATGTAGCCGCCGATGACGTCGCCCACGGCGAAGATGTGCGGCGCGCTGGTGCGGCATTGCGGGTCGGTCTTGATGGCGGCGCCGTCGAGTTCGACGCCGGCGGCTTCCAGGTTGAGCTTGGCGGTGTTGGGGCGCTTGCCGGTGGCCATGAGCACGTAGTCGCACAGACACTCGCCCGGCTTGCCGTCGGCATCGCTGTACTTCACGCGCATGCTGTCCGGCTGGCCGGTGATCTCCTCGATGCGGGCGCCGGTGACGATGGGGAATTCGTTTTTCAGCACGTCGTGGAGATGGCGGCCGATCTCCTCTTCCAGTTCCGAGAGGATGCGCTCCCTGGCTTCCAGCATGAGCACTTCGCCGCCGAAGTCGCGCACGATCTGCGCCATTTCCACGCCGATGACGCCGCCGCCGATGATGCCCAGGCGGCGCGGCGGGCTCGGCAGGTTCCAGATGGTGTCGGAGGTGAGCACGCCGCCGGTGCGGATGCTCTCCCAGGCGCCGGGGATCGGCGGCACGAAGGGCGGCGCGCCGGTGGCGATGACCGCGGCGCCGAAGCTTAGGGTGGATTCCGAGCCGTCCGGGGCGACGATCTTCAGGTGGTGCGGGTCCAGAAAGCTGGCGAAACCCTGGCGCACGTCGATCTTGATGCTCTTGTCGGCCTTCAGGGCCAGTTCGCCGCGGGTGCGCAGCACGTTCTTGCGGTGCGCCTCCAGGGTGGCCCAGTCCAGCCGCGGGCGATGCGTGCCGATCACGCCCTTGTCCGGGTCGCGCGCCCGGTCGCGCATGAGATCGGCGGCATGACGCCAGGCCTTGGAAGGAATGCAGCCGCGCCAGAGGCATTCGCCGCCGGGCAAGGGGGCGTTGTTGATCATCGCCACCTTGATGCCGTGGTCGGCCAGATCCCTCGCGCAGTCCTCGCCGCCGGGGCCGCCGCCGATGATGGCGACCTGCACGTCCCAGTCTCCGACGGGAATGGGGGATACGGATTCGGCTGCGGCGTCCTGCATGGGGGTCTCCTCATTGTGCATGGCGCGCGCATCATGGCGTTTGTCTTGTTGCGCTGCAATAGGGATACTTGCTCGGGCTTGCAAATCCGTCGCCCGGAGAAATCCATGATCGAACCGACCCCCCAGGAACGCGCCTGGCTGGAGCAGGGTTTCACCCGCTGCCCCATGCCCGGCCCGTTCGTGCCGAACATGATGCCCGTGCTGTGCCGCCAGGAAGGGGAACACCTGGTATTTCGTCTGGAGGTCCGCCCAGAGCATTGCAACGGCCACGGCAGCGCGCACGGCGGCTTCCTCGCCACCCTGGCGGACATCTGGCTGGCCTACAACCTGATCCGCCAGTTGCCGAAGACGTCAAGCGTGGTCACCGCCAGCCTCACGGTGGATTACCTGGCTCCGGCCCAGGCCGGGGATGTCCTGGAAAGCCAGATCGACCGCCTCAGGCTGGGCGCCCGCCTGTGCCACGCCTCCGGCGCCATCCTGCGCGCCGGCAAGCCGGTGGCGGCCATGCGCGGCAGCTTCGCGGTGATCGAGGGGCGGCCGGCGGGGGATTGAGCCGCTACTTCTTCCTTGGCGGCAACAGGTCGGTGATGGTGCCTTCCGCCATCTCGGCGGCGAAGCAGATCGTTTCCGACAGGTGAGGGAGCCCGGGTGCACAACCGACAAGTCCAACCGAGGAATCAGGGTTGATTTTCTTGGCGGTTAGTTTTACGAACTGGATTCCAGCCGCAGCCCTTCCCCCGAATGGGGTAGTCGGGGGCGGGAATGACGGTCAGTTTGGCGATCGTTCCCGAAATATTCACAGGCTCTGAAGAGTCATCGAATCTCGATGACGCTTTGGCCGGATTCCAGGAGTGGCCTCAGTTCCGGTAACACGATGGAGAACGCGGCAAGCAGGGCAGTCTTGCGGCAGTTGCCCAAGCGCACCCAGACGATCTGGGGTGGGATGCTTCCCTGCCTGTCGGCCATGAGAGGGAAGTCCTCGTCCTTGGTGACGATGATCAGATGGTGAGATTTCGCGTGTTCCCAGATAACACGATCATCGGCGCTATCCAGACCCATGTCCTGAACATGCTGGCACTCGTAACCGTTGGCGGCCAGATAGCGGGCCAGGGCCAGTGGCAACTGGTTATCCACCAGCAGTTTCATGCCGCGATCAGGATGGGATGATCGGCTTGGATAGAGGCGTATTCAAGGGCGGCGAGGATGTCCTCTTCCACGAGGAAGGGGTAATCCATAAGAATTTCCTCATGGCTCGCGCCGGCACCCAGCAGGCTCAGGATGTCGCTTACGCGGATGCGTTGGCCCCGGATGCAGGGACGTCCACCGCATTTGCCGGGTTCCAGGGTGATGCGCTCAAGTCTTCTCGGGTTCATGGGAGCCTCCAGTGACTTGATTGTCTTACAGAAATTGCTTCGTGTGATGCGTGCCCGGTAGGACTTCCCATATGGGCGGGGCGGTTATCGCTTCCTCGGCGGCAACAGGTCGGTGATGGTGCCTTCCGCCATCTCGGCGGCGAAGCAGATCGTTTCCGACAGGGTGGGGTGGGCGTGGATGGTGAGGCCGATATCCTCCGCCGTGGCGCCCATTTCGATGGCGAGCACCGCTTCGGCGAGCAGCTCGCCGGCGTTGATGCCGACCAGGCCGGCGCCGATCACCCGCTTGCTTTCCTTGTCCAGAATGAGCTTGGTCAGGCCCTCGGTGCGGGCGATGGAGAGGGCGCGGCCGCTGGCGGCCCAAGGGAAGGCGCCTTTTTCGATGTCGATGCCCTTGGCCTTGGCTTCGGTCTCGGTGAGGCCCACCCAGGCCACTTCCGGGTCGGTGTAGGCGACGGAGGGGATGACCAGGGCCTGGAACTCCACCTTGTGGCCGGCGATGACCTCCGCCGCCACCTTGCCCTCGTGCACCGCCTTGTGGGCCAGCATGGGCTGGCCGACGATGTCGCCGATGGCGAAGATGTGCGGGACGTTGGTGCGCATCTGAGTGTCCACGGCGATGAAGCCGCGCTCGTCGACAGCGACCCCGGCGGAATCAAGACCGAGGCTCTTACCGTTGGGGCGGCGACCGATGGCTACCAGCACCCGGTCGTACTTTTCCGTGCTCAGGGTCGTTTGCGTACTCTCGCCGGCCTTCAGGGTGACGTGGATGCCGTCCTTCTTCGCTTCCATGGCGGTGACGCCGGTATTCAGCTTGATCGCCTCGAAGCGCTTTTCCATGCGCTTGTACAGGGGCCTGACCAGATCGGCGTCGCAGCCGGGGATGAGCTGGCCGCCCAGTTCCACCACGGTGACCTTGCTGCCCAGGGCATCGTAGACCGTGCCCATCTCCAGGCCGATGATGCCGCCGCCGATGACCAGCAGGCGCTTGGGGATGTCGGCCAGGGCGAGGGCGCCGGTGGAGCTCATGACGCGCGGGTCGTCGGGCTGGAAGGGCAGTTTGATGGCCTCGGAGCCGGCGGCGATGATGGCGTGGTCAAAGGAAATCGTTTGCGTGCCGGCATCGCCGGTCACGCTCAGGCTGTTGGGGCCGGTGAAGGTGGCCACGCCATGCACCACGCTGACCTTGCGTTGCTTGGCGAGCTGGGCGAGGCCGCCGGTGAGCTTGCCCACCACGTCCTTCGCCTTCCACTCCCGCAGCTTGTCCAGGTCCACCTTGGGCTTCGTGAAGCTGACGCCGTGTTCGGCCATCTCTTCCGCCTCGGTGATGAGGCGGGCGGTGTGCAGCAGGGCCTTGGAGGGAATGCAGCCGACGTTGAGACAGACCCCGCCCAGGCTGGGATGGCGTTCCACCAGCACCACCCGCAAACCCAGGTCGGCGGCGCGGAAGGCGGCGGTGTAGCCGCCGGGGCCGGCGCCGAGGACCAGGACCTGGGCGTGAAGATCCGCGTTGTCTCCCTCTCCCCCCGGGAGAGGGTTGGGGTGAGGGAGCCCGGCTGGAGGAGCCGCACGCGTTGTGCCCTCACCCCCGAGCCCTGTATGCCCCTTGTGTACCCCCACTGGGGAGGAGGGGAGGGAGGCCTCCGAGCTCAGCATCAGTATCGGCGAGCCTTCCGACACCTTGTCGCCCACTTTCAGCAGCAGCTTCTCCACCACTCCGGCCTGGGGGCAGGGGATGTCCATCGCCGCCTTGTCGGATTCGACGGTGATGAGGGCGGCGTCCTGGGCGACGGTGTCGCCGGGGCTGACCAGAATGTCGATGACCTGGACGTCCTTGAAGTTGCCGATGTCGGGGACCTTGATTTCCATGTGATGGCTCGTTGTGGTGTTGACCGTCACCCCGGCAGGCCGGGGTCCAGAGGTTTCGCGACGCTACTGGATTCCGGCCTGCGCCGGAATGACGCTGGAGGTTACAGCAGCAACCGGCGCACGTCGGAGAGCATGGCGCGCAGGTGGCTGGTGAAGCGGGCGCCGTCGGCGCCGTCGATGACGCGATGGTCGTAGGACAGCGACAGCGGCAGCATCAGGCGCGGCTCGAAAGTCTTCGCCGTCTTGTTCCACACCGGTTTCCAGTCGGAGCGCGAGACGCCCAGGATGGCCACCTCGGGACAGTTGATGATGGGCGTGAACTGGGTGCCGCCGATGCCGCCCAGGCTGGAGATGGTGAAGCAACCGCCCTGCATGGCGTCCACCTTGAGTTTTCTTTCCCGCGCCAGGTCCGACATTTCCGCCAGTTCACGGGCGATGTCCATGACGTCCTTCTTGTTGACGTCGCGCACCACCGGCACCACCAGGCCGTCCGGGGTGTCGCAGGCGAAGCCGACGTGGAAGTACTTCTTCAGCACCAGGTTTTCTCCGTCCGCGGCCAGCGAGGCGTTGAAGTTGGGATAGGCGCGCAGGGCGTTAACCACCGCCTTCATCAGGAAGGCCAGCAGGGTGAGCTTGACGCCGCGTTTGGCGGCCTCGTCCTGCATGGACTTGCGGAATTCCTCCAGGTCGGTGATGTCGGCCTCGTCGAATTGGGTGACGTGCGGGGCGGTCACCCAGTTGCGGTGCAGGTTGGCGCCCGACAGCTTCTTGATGCGCGACAGGGGCTGGCTTTCCACTTCGCCGAACTGGCTGAAGTCGATCACCGGCGCCGGCGTGATGCCCAGGCCGAAGGCCTCCCCGGCGGGCTTGGCGAGTTCCGCCTTGACCCAGCTCTGCACGTCCTCCTTGAGGATGCGGCCGCGCGGTCCGCTGCCCTTGACGCGGGACAGCTCGGCGCCCAGCTCGCGCGCGAAGCGGCGCACCGAGGGGCTGGCGTGAGCCGGCTTGGCGCTGTCGAAGCCGGCATGCGCGGCCACCGGATGCGGCCGGTTCCTGGGCGGGATGGGAGCGCGCGCCTGTGGCGCGGGGTTGGACGGCAGCGGTACGGAGGCCACCAGGGTGCCTTCCCCGCTGCCGGAGTCGGCGTCGACCAAGGGCGAGGGGGCGGTGAAGGACTTCACCACCGGCGCGGCTGATTTGGCGGCCGATTCGTCGGGGGCGTCCAGCAGCAGCACCAGGCTGCCGGCGGAGACCTTGTCGCCCACCTTGATCTTCAATTCCTTGACCGTGCCGGCGAAGGGTGCGGGGATGTCCATGGCGGCCTTGTCCGATTCCACGGTCATGATGGAATCGTCGGCGGCCAGGCTGTCGCCCGGCTTCACCATGAGTTCGATGACCTCGACGTCCTTGAAGTTGCCGATGTCGGGGACGAGGACTTCCTTGATGCTCATCTTCTTGTCCCCCGTCACACGTTGACCGGGTTCGGCCGGTCGCTGTCGATGCCGTACTTCTTGATGGCCTCGGCGGCCTTGCCGGCGGGCAGGACGCCGTCGTCGGCGAGGGCCTTGAGGGCGGCCAGCACGACGTAATGGCGGTCCACCTCGAAGAAGCGGCGCAGCGCCTCGCGCGAATCCGAGCGGCCGAAGCCGTCGGTGCCCAGGGTCACGAAGCGGCGATGCACGTAGGGCCGGATCTGGTCGGGATAGGCGCGCATGTAGTCGGTGGCGGCGACGATGGGGCCGTCCGTGCCGTCCAGGCACTGCTCGACGAAGCTCACCTTCTGCTTCTTGTCCGGATGCAGCAGGTTCCAGCGATGGGTCTCCTGCGCCTCCCGGCGCAGCTCGTTGAAGCTGGTGGCGCTCCAGACGTCGGCGGCGACGCCCCAGTCGCGTTCCAGCAACTCGGCGGCGGCGATGACCTCGTGCAAGATGGTGCCGGAGCCCATAAGCTGGACACGGGGTTTGTTCTTACCCTTCCCCTTTATGCCCTTCAGGGTGCTTCCCCCTTCACCCTTCACCAAGAGGTAAAGCCCCTTCAGGATGCCCTTCTCGGCGCCCTTCGGCATGGCCGGGTGGCTGTAGTTCTCGTTCATCACCGTCAGGTAATAGAACACGTCCTCCTGCTCCCGCACCATGCGGCGCAGCCCGTCCTGGATGATGACCGCCAGCTCGTAATGGAAGGTGGGGTCGTAGCTGACGCAGTTGGGGATGGTGGCCGCCATCAGATGCGAGTGGCCGTCCTCGTGTTGCAGGCCTTCGCCGTTCAGCGTCGTGCGGCCGGCGGTGGCGCCGAGCAGAAAGCCGCGCGCGCGCGAATCGCCGGCGGCCCAGGCCAGGTCGCCGATGCGCTGGAAGCCGAACATCGAGTAGTAGATGTAGAAGGGGATCATCTGCACGCCGCTGGTGCTGTATGCAGTGGCGGCGGCGAGCCAGGAGCTGAAGGCACCCGCCTCGTTGATGCCTTCTTCCAGAATCTGCCCGCCCTTGTCCTCGCGGTAGTACATGACCTGATCGGAATCCACCGGCTCGTAGAGCTGACCGACGGAGGAGTAGATGCCCACCTGGCGGAACAGGCCTTCCATGCCGAAAGTGCGGGCCTCGTCGGGGACGATGGGCACGATGTGGCGGCCGATGGCCTTGTCGCGCAGCAGGCTGGTAAGAATGCGCACGAAGGCCATGGTGGTGGAGATCTCGCGCTCGCCGGTGGCTTCCAGCATGGCCTGGAAATTGGAGAGCGGCGGCGCCGCCAGGGGTTCGGCCTTGACGCGACGGCGCGGCATGTAGCCGCCGAGGGCGGCGCGGCGGGCCTGCAGGTACTTCATCTCCGGGCTGTCGTCGGCCGGCCGATAGAACGGCAGGTTGGGCAGGTCTTCATCGGAGATGGGGATGCGGAAGCGGTCACGGAAGGCGCGCAGGTCCTCCAGGGCCATCTTCTTGGCCTGGTGCGTCGGGTTCTGCGCCTCGCCGGAGGCACCCATGCCATAGCCCTTGATGGTCTTCGCCAGGATCACCGTGGGCTGACCGGTGTGCTTCGACGCCGCCGCGTAGGCCGCGTAGATCTTGTGCGGGTCGTGGCCGCCCCGGTTCAGGCGCCAGATGTCCTCGTCGGACATGGCGGCGACCAACTCCTTCAGTTCGGGGTACTTGCCGAAGAAGTGCTCGCGCGTGTAAGCGCCGCCCTTGGCCTTGAAGTTCTGGTACTCGCCGTCGACGCATTCCTCCATGCGCTTCTGCAGCAGACCCTGGCTGTCCATGGCCAGCAGCGGATCCCAGTAGGAACCCCAGATGACCTTGATGACGTTCCAGCCGGCGCCGCGGAAGGCGGCTTCCAGTTCCTGGATGATCTTGCCGTTGCCGCGCACCGGACCGTCCAGGCGCTGCAGGTTGCAGTTGACCACGAAGATCAGGTTGTCCAGCTTCTCCCGCGAGGCCAGGGTGATGGCGCCCAGGGATTCCGGCTCGTCGGTCTCGCCGTCGCCGAGGAAGGCCCAGACCTTGCGTCCGGAGGTGTCGGCGATGCCGCGGTCGTGCAGGTAGCGGAGAAAGCGGGCCTGGTAGATGGCCTGGATGGGCCCCAGGCCCATGGAGACGGTGGGGAACTGCCAGAACTCCGGCATCAGCCAGGGATGCGGGTAGGACGACAGGCCGCCGCCGGCGGACTCCTGGCGGAAATTGGCGAACTGCTCCTCGCTGATGCGGCCTTCGAGGAAGGCGCGTGCGTAGACGCCGGGTGCGGAGTGGCCCTGGAAGTAGACCAGGTCGCCACCGCGCGAAGCGTCGATGCCATGAAAGAAGTGGTTGAAGCCGACTTCGTAGAGGGTGGCGGCGGACTGGTAGCTGGCGATGTGGCCGCCCACACCCGGCGCCTTCTCGTTCGCGCGCATGACGCAGGCCACCGCGTTCCAGCGGATCAGGCTCTTGATGCGGGTCTCGATGGCCACGTCGCCTGGATGCTTTTCCTGTCGGTGCACCGGGATGCTGTTCACATAGGCGGTGGTGGCGTTGTAGGGCAGGTAGGCGCCGGAACGGCGCGCCTTGTCGATGAGGCGCTCCAGCAGGAAATGGGCGCGCTCGGCGCCTTCTTCCTCGATGACGGCGGCAAGGGCGTCCAGCCATTCGCGGGTTTCCTGGGGATCGATGTCGGGCGTGCTGCCCGGCGTGTGGCTATTCGGCATGCAATGAGTCTCCGAACGAGTGGCGGGATCCCTATGCGCGGTGATCGCGATCCGGCGCGATCCGGCGTGGGTCCTGGTTTTCGTGGAACAATCGGGTTGATGGAAGCGGGCGCATTATCCGGATCGGGCGCTTGCCCGTCAATTCTTTAATACTGAGTATTCACGTTTTTAATATTAAGGTTGTCTAATGAACAACTCCGCGAAAAAAACGGCTATCCCGGCGATCCTGGCCAGAGTGCAACAGAATAACGAAGTCCTCGTCCAGCGTAACGGCAAGCTTCGTCATCTGCTGAATATCCTGCCCGCCGGCACGGAATGGTTCGAGGTGCCGGACGCCGAGGCCGCCCGCGCCGCCCTGGCGCGCAAGGACAAGAAGCCCGGCGAGCTGTCGAAGTCTCCCTTGGTCCTGGAACTGCCCGGCGGCTGCCTGTCGGTCTGGCTGCGCCTGGACGAGGCGAAGCCGGTCTTCGACCGCCATGCCGCCCTGCGCCAGGCCCTGAAATCCTTGCTCGACGAGCACCCCGCGGAGCTCCACGTCGCCCTCTACGGCGCGGACGATTTCCGCGTCCGCGCCGCCGGTGAGGCCGCCTACGTGGCCTGGCTGAACGGTGCGCGCCTGCCCGCCTGGAAAAGCGAGAAGGCCCCGGCGGCACTGGAGCGGGTCGTGCTGCACGGTGTCTCCGGCCTGGATCTTAAGCGTGAGCAGGCATTGGCCGAGGGCAACACCCTCTGCCGGCAGCTCACCCTGCTGCCTCCGAACCTGCTGACGCCGGCCACCTACCGCGAACGCATCCGCGTCCTGGCGCAGGAGGCGGGCTGGGGCATCGAGGAATACGACGTCAAGCGTCTGAAGAAACTCAAGGCCGGCGCCTTCCTGGCGGTGGCCCGGGGCAGTGGCCACGAGGACGCGGCCATCGTCAGATTGACCTACGCCGGCAAGGATCCAGGGGGAAGCACCCTGAAGGGCATAAAGGGAAAGGGTCAGCGCATCGCCCTGGTCGGCAAGGGCATCTGCTTCGACACCGGCGGGCACAACCTGAAGCCGGCGCGCTACATGCACAACATGCACGACGACATGAACGGTTCAGCCGTCGCCCTGGGCATCCTGCTGGCGGCGACCCGGATGAAACTGCCGGTCAATCTGGAAGTGTGGCTGGCCATCGCCGAGAACCACCTGTCTCCCGAGGCCTACACCCAGAACGAGGTGGTCACCGCACTCAACGGCACCACCATCGAGATCGTCCACACCGACGCCGAGGGCCGCATGGTGCTGGCGGACACTCTGGCCCTGGCGGCGAAGGCGAAACCGCAAACCATCCTCGACTTCGCCACCCTCACCGGCAGCATGGCCACGGCCTTGGGCGAGCGCATGAGCGGCGTCATCAGCAACCGCGACGAGCTGGCGAAGCAGGCCGTGGCGGCAGGCCGGGCCTGCGGCGAGCGGGTGGTGGCCTTCCCCATGCCGGAGGATTACGACGAGGCCCTGGATTCGAGTGTGGCCGACGTCAAGCAATGCACGCTCGAAGGCGAGGCCGACCACATCCTCGCCGCCCGCTTCCTCAACCGTTTCGTCGGCGACACCCCCTGGCTGCACGTGGACCTGTCCGCCAGCCGCTGCAAGGGCGGGCTGGGCGCGGCGGGGTCGGACATCACCGGGTTCGGGGTGGGGCTGGGGCTGGAGCTGATTTCCCGAATGGCGGCGAAACAGGACTGACATGCGATAATCCTTTGCAAATTCTCAGTTTTCCTCCGCAAATGTCCGGCAACACCCTCGGTTTGGCCTTTTCCGTTACCTCCTTCGGCGAATCGCATGGGCCGGCCATCGGCTGCGTGGTGGATGGCTGCCCGCCGGGCCTGACCCTGTGCGAGGCGGACATCCAGATCGACCTGGACCGGCGCAAGCCGGGCACTTCCCGGCACGTGACCCAGCGGCGCGAGTCGGACACGGTGGAGATCCTCTCCGGCGTGTTCGAGGGGCGCACCACCGGCACGCCCATCGCCCTGCTGATCCGCAACGAGGACCAGCGCAGCAAGGACTACGGCAACATAGCCAGCACCTTCCGGCCCGGCCACGCCGACTACACCTACAACCAGAAATACGGTTTTCGCGACTATCGTGGCGGCGGCCGTTCCTCGGCTCGGGAGACGGCGGTGCGGGTGGCGGCCGGGGCCGTCGCGAAGAAGTGGCTGCGCGAAAAGTTCGGCACCGTGATTCGCGGCTATCTGGCCCAGCTCGGTCCCATCATGGTGCCCTTCAAGGCCTGGAGCGAGCTGGACGTGGAGGGCAACAGCTTCTTCGCCGCGGATGCTTCCTTTCTGCCCGAGCTCGAAGCCTACATGGACGAGTTGCGCAAGGAAGGCAACTCGGTCGGCGCCCGCATCAACGTGGTCGCGGAGAACGTGCCCGTGGGCCTGGGCGAGCCGGTCTACGACCGCCTGGACGCCGACCTGGCGCATGCCCTGATGAGCATCAACGCGGTGAAGGGCGTGGAGATCGGCGACGGTTTCGCCTGCGTGGCCCAGAAGGGCACCGAACATCGCGATGAACTGACGCCCGAGGGTTTCCTCTCCAACCACGCCGGCGGCATCCTGGGCGGCATTTCCAGTGGCCAGGACATCACCGCTTCCATCGCCATCAAGCCCACTTCCAGCATCCGCATCCCCGGCCGCAGCATCGACGTCGACGGCCGGCCGACCGAGGTGGTGACGCATGGCCGCCACGATCCCTGCGTGGGCATCCGCGCCACTCCCATCGCCGAGGCCATGCTGGCCATCGTGCTCATGGATCACGCCCTGCGTCAGCGCGGCCAGAATGCCGACGCGCGCTGCCCCACCCCCGTCATTCCCGGTTCAACCCGCTAAGCCCGATCAAGCAAAGGAGCGAAAAAATGATCGAAAGCCACGATCTCTTCCACGAGTTCCCCGAGCATGCCGAGACCATCCGCAAGCTCGTCCTGTCCAGCGACCAGTTCGTCAAGATGATGCGGGACTACGACGACATCGACCACAAAATCCTGCGCATCGAGCAGCGGGTCGAGGCGGCCTCGGATCTGTATGAGGAGGAGCTCAAGAAGATACGCGTGAACCTCAAGGACAAGCTGTACCGCATGCTGGTGTCGGCGAAGTAGGCGTGGCCACACCGCGAGCGGCCCGGAGACTCCCTCCGGGCCGTTTTGTTTACAGCGCCGCATGTCCGCGATGAGCCCGGTTCCCTACTGGCGCCTGTCCGGCTTCTATTTCTTCTATTTCGCCTTCGTCGGCGCCATGGCGCCGTTCTGGGGGCTATACCTGCATTCCCTGGAGTTCAACGCCTTCCAGATCGGCGTGCTCATGTCCCTGCTCCAGGTCATGCGCATCTTCGCGCCCAACATCTGGGGCCACATCGCCGACCGCAGCGGTCGGCGCGTCGCCATCGTGCGCCTGGCGGCCCTGGCTTCCCTGCTGACCTTCGTCGGCGTGTTCTGGGCCACCAGCTTCTGGCCGCTGTTCGTGGTGATGAGCCTGATCAGCTTCTTCTGGAGCGCTTCGCTGCCCCTGGTGGAGGCGACCACCCTGTCGCATCTGGGCGACAGGACCGACCGCTACGGCCGCATCCGCCTGTGGGGCTCCATCGGCTTCATCGTCGTGGTGGTGGGCCTGGGCTGGGCCCTGGACCATGCTTCCATCCGCCTGGTGCCCTGGGTGGTGCTGGGCCTGCTGGTCGGCATCGTGCTCACGTCCCGCCTGATTCCGGAGGCGGAGATCGCCACACACGCCCAGGACCAGCCTCCCTTGCGCTCGGTGTTGCGCCAGCCGGCGGTGCTCGCCCTGTTTGCGGCGGCCATGCTGATGGCGGCGGCGCACGGCCCCTATTACACCTTCTTCACCATCCACCTGGTGGACGTGGGCTACAGCAAGTCCCTGGCCGGATGGCTGTGGGCGCTGGGCGTGGTCTGCGAGATCGGCATCTTCCTGATGATGCCGCGGGTGTTCGCCCGGGTACGCGTGGAAACGGTATTACTGGCCACCCTGGTCATCGCCGCCGTCCGCTTCCTGCTCATCGGCTGGCAGGCGGACAACCTGCCGGTGCTGCTGCTGGCCCAGCTCTTGCACGCCTTTACCTTCGGCGCCTACCACGCTTCGGCTTTGGCCCTGGTGCACCGGCACTTCACCGGCCGGCATCAGGCGCGGGGACAGGCTCTCTACAACAGCCTGGCCTTCGGCGTCGGCGGCACCCTGGGCAGCCTCTATTCCGGCGCGGCGTGGGATGGCCTGGGCTCAGGCATGACCTTCAGCCTGGCGGCGGGCTTCGCGATCATCGCCGCCCTCGTTTTTGCCTGGAAGGGCAGGCCTGGACAGGGCATGGCCTGAGTCCGGCCTTCGGTCTCGGCCGCGTGGGTGCTGTGTCATAATTCGCCACTTCCTAATATTGCCCGCTGAACGCATGTCCGCCCGCACCCTTTTCGACAAGCTCTGGGACAGCCACGTCGTCAACGTGGAGCCCGATGGCACCGCTCTGCTCTACATCGACCGGCAACTGGTGCACGAAGTCACCAGCCCGCAGGCCTTCGAGGGCATGAAAATGAACGGCCGCAAGCCCTGGCGCCTGGCTTCGCTGCTGGCGACGCCGGACCACAACATTCCCACCGCGGACAGGGACAAGGGCATCGCCGACCCCGTCTCCCGCACCCAGGTGGAGACCCTGGACGCCAACTGCGCCGAATTCGGCATCACCGAGTTCGGCATGAACGATCCGCGCCAGGGCATCGTCCACGTCATCGGGCCGGAGCAGGGCTTTACCCAGCCGGGCATGACCATCGTCTGCGGCGACTCGCATACCAGCACCCACGGCGCTTTCGGCGCCCTGGCCTTCGGCATCGGCACCTCCGAGGTGGAGCACGTGCTGGCCACGCAGTGCCTGTGGCAGAAGAAGGCCAAGACCATGCAGGTGCGGGTGGAGGGCGAACTGAAGTTCGGCGTCACCGCCAAGGACATCGCCCTGGCGGTCATCGGCCGCATCGGCACCGCCGGTGGCACGGGTTACGCGGTGGAGTTCGCCGGCTCGGCCATCCGCGGCCTGTCCATGGAAGGCCGCATGACCCTGTGCAACATGGCCATCGAGGCGGGCGCTCGCGCCGGCATGGTGGCGGTGGACGAGAAGACCGTCGAATACATGCGCGGCCGGCCCTATGCGCCCAAGGGCGAACAGTTCGAGCAGGCCGCCGCCTGGTGGCGCAGCCTGGTGTCCGACGCGGGCGCGGTCTTCGACGCGGTAGAGGAACTGGACGCGGCCGCCATCAAACCCCAGGTCACCTGGGGCACTTCGCCGGAAATGGTGGTGCCCGTCGACGGCCGCGTGCCCGATCCGGCCCATGCGCCCAATGCCGTGAAGAAATCCGACTGGGAGCGCGCCCTGGCCTACATGGGCCTGGCCGCCAATACGCCGATCGAGCAGATCAACGTCGACAAGGTCTTCATCGGTTCCTGCACCAATTCCCGCATCGAGGATCTGCGCGAGGCGGCCAAGGTGGCGAGCTGGGCGGTGGCGCAGAACCGCAAGGTGGCCGGCAACGTCAAACTGGCCATGGTGGTGCCCGGCTCCGGCCTGGTGAAGGCCCAGGCCGAGGCCGAGGGGCTGGACAAGCTGTTCACCGCCGCCGGTTTCGAGTGGCGCGATCCGGGCTGTTCCATGTGTCTGGCCATGAACGCTGATCGCCTGGAACCCGGCGAACGCTGCGCCTCCACCTCAAACCGGAACTTCGAGGGGCGCCAGGGGCAGGGCGGCCGCACGCATCTGGTCAGTCCCGCCATGGCGGCGGCGGCGGCCGTGTTCGGACATTTCGTGGATATTCGAGTATTGGCACATGAGGTGATGCAATGACTCCGCAGAAAATCATCGGCCTGGTGGCCATCAAGGTCCTGCTGCTTGCGGCGGCGATCGGCGTGGTGTTCATGATGGTCGGCTGCAATACCGTGCGCGGCATTGGCGAGGATGTGGAGAAAGCCGGCGAGGCGATCCAGAGGTCGACGCGATGAAGCCTTTCACCCGCCTCGACGGGCTGGTGGCACCGCTGGACCGCGCCAACGTGGACACCGACGCCATCATTCCCAAGCAATTCCTGAAGTCGATCAAGCGCAGCGGTTTCGGCCCCTATGCCTTCGACGAGTGGCGCTACCTGGACCATGGCGAGCCCGGCATGGACTGTTCCGCCCGTCCGCTGAATCCGGATTTCGTGCTCAACCAGACTCGCTACCAGGGTGCCTCCGTGCTGCTGGCGCGGGAGAACTTCGGCTGCGGCTCGTCCCGGGAACACGCGCCCTGGGCTTTGGAGGACTACGGCTTCCGCGCCATCCTCGCCCCCAGCTTCGCCGATATATTCTTCAATAATTGCTTCAAGAATGGCGTTCTTCCGATTGTTTTAAAAGCAGAAATTGTTGACAAGCTGTTTCGGGAAGCCGCCGGCGCCGAGGGTTACAAGCTCACCGTGGATCTGGCCGCACAGACCGTGACCACCCCGTCCGGCGAAGCCTTCGCCTTCGATGTGGACCCGGAGCGCAAGCACCGCCTGTTGAACGGCCTGGACGACATCAGCCTGACCCTCAAGTTCACCGACCAGATCCAAGCCTACGAAGCCCGCCGCAAAGGCGAGGCGCCCTGGCTGTTCGCCTGAAAGGAAGTTGCATGAAGATCGCTGTGCTGCCGGGTGACGGCATCGGAACGGAAATCGTCGCCCAGGCCATGAAGGTGCTGGACGTGCTCAAGCGCGACGGCATGAAGATCGAGACCGAGGAGGCCGCCATCGGTGGCGCCGGCTACGACACGGCCGGTGATCCCTTGCCCGAAGCCACCCTCAAGCTGGCCAAGGCCTCCGACGCGGTGCTGCTGGGCGCAGTGGGCGGCCCCCAGTACGACAAGCTGGACCGGCCCCTGCGCCCGGAGCGGGGCCTGTTGCGCATCCGCAAGGAACTCAACCTGTTCGCCAACCTGCGTCCGGCCCTGCTGTATCCGGAACTGGCTTCGGCTTCCACCCTGAAGCCGGAAGTGGTGGCCGGCCTGGACATCATGATCGTGCGGGAGCTAACCGGCGACGTGTACTTCGGCCAGCCGCGCGGCATCGAAATGCGGGACGGCCAGCGCTGGGGCTTCAACACCATGATCTATTCCGAGGCCGAGGTGCGCCGGGTGGCCCACGTGGCCTTCGGCATCGCCATGAAGCGCGGCAAGAAGCTGTGCTCGGTGGAAAAGGCTAACGTGCTGGAATGCTCCGAACTCTGGAAGGAAGTCGTGGCCGAGGTGGCCCGGGAGTATCCGGAGGTGGAGCTCTCCACCATGTACGTGGACAACGCCGCCATGCAGCTGGTCCGCAACCCCAAGCAGTTCGACGTCATCGTCACCGGCAACATCTTCGGCGACATCCTCTCCGACGAGGCCTCCATGCTCTCCGGCTCCATCGGCATGCTGCCCTCCGCGTCCCTGGACGAGAACAACAAGGGTATGTACGAGCCCATCCACGGCTCCGCCCCGGACATCGCCGGCAGGAACCTGGCCAACCCGCTGGCTACCATCCTGTCCGTGTCCATGATGTTCAAATACACCTTCGGCGACCAGGCCACCGCCGACCGCATCGACAATGCGGTGAAGAAGGTCATCGCCCGGGGCTACCGCACCGGCGACATCTGGACCGAAGGCTGCCAGCGGGTATCGTGCAGCGAGATGGGTGATGCCGTCGTGGCGGCGATGTGAATCTAGCGGGTAGTGGGTAGTTGGTAGCAGGTAGCATAAATTTGCGCGCCGAAGGCGCGGAAACATAGAGCTACAAACTACCGACTACCCGCTACCAGCTATCAAGGAGAACGCAATGAAACGAGTAGGTCTGATCGGTTGGCGCGGCATGGTGGGCTCGGTGCTCATGGGCCGCATGAAGGAAGAACGGGATTTCGAGCACATCGATCCAGTGTTCTTCACTACCTCCAACCCCGGCGGCAAAGGCCCCGACATCGGCAAGGACGTGCCGCCCCTGAAGGACGCCAACAGCATCGACGAGCTGAAGGCGATGGAGGTGATCATCACCTGCCAGGGTGGCGACTACACCAAGGAGGTGTATCCCAAGCTGCGCGCCGCCGGCTGGAACGGCTACTGGATCGACGCCGCCTCCGCCCTGCGCATGAAGGACGAGGCCATCATCATCCTGGACCCGGTCAACAAGCACGTCATCCAGGACGGACTGAAGAACGGCGTGAAGACCTACGTGGGCGGCAACTGCACCGTCTCCCTCATGCTCATGGCCATCGGCGGCCTGTTCGACCAGGGGCTGGTGGAGTGGATCGCGCCGCAGACCTACCAGGCGGCCTCCGGCGCCGGTGCCCGCAACATGCGCGAACTGCTGCAGCAGATGGGCGCGGTGAACGCCGAGGTGAAGCCCTTGCTGGACGACCCGGCCTCCGCCATCCTGGAGATCGACCGCAAGGTCACCGACTTCCTGCATTCCGAGCGCTATCCGCTGAATGCCTGGCCCGTACCCCTGGCCGCCAGCCTGATCCCGTGGATTGACGTGCAGTTGGAGTCTGGCCAGTCCAAGGAGGAATGGAAGGCCCAGGTGGAGGCCAACAAGATCCTCGGCCGTTCGGATAATCAGATTCCCATCGACGGCCTCTGCGTGCGCGTGGGCGCCATGCGCTGCCATTCCCAGGCCCTGACCATCAAGATGACCAAGGATGTGCCGCTGGACGAGATCCACGGCATCATCGCCGAGCACAACGCATGGGTGAAGGTGGTGCCCAACGACCGCCAGATCACCATGGAGCAGCTCACCCCCGCCGCCGTCACCGGCACCCTCACCGTGCCGGTGGGGCGCATGCGCAAGCTGAACATGGGCAAGGACTACCTGTCCGCCTTCACCGTCGGCGACCAGCTTCTCTGGGGCGCCGCCGAGCCGCTGCGCCGCATGCTGCGCATCCTGCTGGAAGCCTGATTTGGCGGCCCGTCCCCCGTCCCGGCCGGAGCCCGGCGTGTCTGCGTTCGATCTGGCGGTGCTCGGCGCCGACGATCCTCTCGGTGAGGCCGTCCTGCAGATTCTGGAGGAGCGGGAGGTGCCGGTCGGGCGGCTGTATGCCCTCAGCGTGGGAGAGGCCGACAGCAGCGTGACCTTCCGTGGTCAGGAGTGGCCTTGCGAGCCGGCCGAGGGCTTCGATTTCGGCCGCGCCCAGGCGTTGCTGGTGGCCAGCCGCACGCCCGTCGCCGCGCGCCTGGTCGAGGCGGCGCGCACTCGCCGTCCGGCCATGCCGATTCGCACGGTCGACGATCTCGATCCGGCTCCCGCGCTAGCGGTGTCGCGTGTGCTGCGCACGCTCACCGCGCTCGGCGGTCCGCTGTCGGCGGACGCCTTCGTCGCCCTGCCGGTGTCCTATGCGGGACAGGACGCGGTGGAGGAATTGGCCACCCAGTCGCGCGGTCTGTTCAACATGGAAAGCCCGGATGCCGAGGTCTTTCCCCTGCGCATCGCCTTCAATCTCCTGCCGCACGATGCCGCCACCAGCCCGCAAGACATCGAGGATCGCCTGCGCGCCGCCTGTGCCCGGCTCGTGGACGACGCGTCGGTGGAGTTCAGCGTGGTCTGGGCACCGCTGTTTTTCGGCGCGGCGGCGCAACTGCATGTACGCGTCGACGCTGCGGTGGATGCCCATGCCCTGCGTGCCGCTTTGCGTCACAGGGATGATTTGGTCCTGATGGAGGCCGATCTGCCCGCCGCCACACCCACTCCGGCGACCGACGCGCAGGGCAGCGAGGCCGTGTTTGTCGGCCGCATACGCGGTGATGCCGGGCATTTTCGCTTCTGGCTGGTGTTCGACCCCTTGCAGATGGAAGCGGGGGCGCTGGTGTCCGCCGTGGAAAATTGGATTGATAAGCCCGCGACTTCAATGCTAACGTGAGACAACATCAGGATATGCGCCTAACCTCATGACACATTTAAGGAATTAGGCCATCTTGCCGATAAGGGACGGAGACTTTGACGTATTCCTGGGCCAGATTCAGTCGATAAAGGCGATGAGATGAAAAAATCCATGAAAATTAGTGGGTTGGTGTGGGCGCTGCTGCTGGCGTCGGGGGCCGCCAATGCCGCAGGGTTGGGCAAGCTGACGGTCCAGTCGGCTCTCGGACAGCCCCTCAGGGCGGAGATCGAACTGCTCTCCGTCAGCAAGGAGGAACTGGCCGACCTGTCGGCCAAGCTGGCCGGCTTCGAGGCCTACCGGCAGGCCCGCATCGAACGCGGCGAGGTACTCAACAACCTGCGTTTCACGGTGGATCAGCGTGCCAACGGGCAGCCCGTTGTGCGCATCACCTCTTCCGCCAACGTTGCCGATCCCTTCCTCGACCTGCTGGTTGAACTCAATTGGAGTTCCGGGCGCATCGTCCGCGAATACACCGTCCTGCTCGATCCGCCCACCGCCGCCAAGCCCCCCCAGGCGGTCAAGGCGGCGGCCGCCGCCGAGCCTGCGCGCCCCGTCGAGGCGAAGCCGCAGCCCGCTCCCGAGGCGCCGCCGAAGCCGAAGTCCGTACCTCAGACCGAAGCCACCGCCGCGCCAGCGCCGCAGCGCTATGGCCCGGTGAAGTCCGGGGAAACCCTGCGCGCCATCGCCGGCAAGGTCAAACCGACGGAAGTCAGTCTCGAGCAGATGATGGTGGGCCTGTATCAGGCCAACAAGAGCGCGTTCAGCGGCGACAACATGAACCGCCTGAAACGCGGGCAGGTTCTCAGTGTGCCCGATGCCGGCACGCTGACGGCCACTTCGCAACGGGACGCGGTGCGCAGCATCCGCGCCCACGTTCAGGACTGGCAGATCTATCGTCGGCAACTGGCCGAGGCAGCCGGCGCGGTCGCCCCGGCCGATGTGCCTGCCGCCACCGGCAAGATCACACCCCAGACCGAGGCACGGCCCGCGCCGCCCGCCGCTGCCCAGGACGTCCTCAGCGTTTCCAAGGGAGAGCCCGGTACCGCGACGGGCAAGGCGGACGCCAAAACCCAGGAGCGTCTGCGCGCCTTGGAGGAAGAATTGCTTTCCAAGGGCCGCGCCCTGCAGGAAGCCAACGATCGCGTAGGACAGCTCGAGCGCAGCGTGCGCGACCTGCAGAAGATGCTGGAACTCAAGGCCCAGGAGGCGGGCAAGGCGCCGCCGCCCGTGGCAACTCCGGCTCCCGTCGAACCGCCTGCGGCCCCGGCGGAAGCGCCCGTTGCTCCCGCGGTGGCTTCACCCGCCCCCGCACCGGTCCCCGTGGTGGTGCCGCAACCGGCGCCGGCGGATTCGCCAAGCTGGTGGTCGACCTTCCTGGGCAACCCGCTGTATGTCGGTGGATTGATCGCCGCTGTCCTGCTCTCCGGCCTGCTCTGGATGATGATGGTCGGCAGCCGCCGCAAGCAGGGACTGAACAAGTTCGAAGACAGCATCATGACCGGCGGCGAATTCAAGAACAACGTCGTCTTCAATCCTCCCGCCGCGGCGCCGCCCGCTGGTGTGGCGACGGAAGGCAGCATGCTGCTGACCGATTTCAGCAAGCTGGGCATGGGCGCGATCGACAGCCATGAAGTCGACCCGATCGCCGAGGCCGAGGTGTACATGGCTTACGGCCGCGATGCCCAGGCCGAGGAAATCCTCAAGGAGGCGCTTGGCAAGGATCCCGGCCGCCACGAGATCGCCTTGAAACTGCTGGAGATTTACGCTGCGCGCAAGGACACGGTGCTGTTCGAGAACACCGCCAGCGAGCTGTACGCCGGTCTGGGTGGCCAGAACACCCCGGTCTGGCAGCGTGCCGCCGAGATGGGGCGTTCCATCGACCCGGACAACCCGCTGTACCGCGCGGGTGGCATGGCGGAGGCCCCGGCTGCTCTCGGCGCCGTCGGTCTTGCCGCCACTGAGGCGGGCATCGCGGCTGCCAGCGCCGAAGTGGCGCCGGCTCCGGCCGACCTTTCCCTGGATTTTGTCAGGGAGCCCGCCGCGAAAGCAGCCGAGCCCGACACCTCCATGCCCGATCTGGGCTGGGACTCGGAACCGCTGACTTCCCTCGCCTCCGAGCCGGAGGCCGCACCGGCGATGGAGCCGTTCACGGAGCCGCTTGCTGACCTGGGCGCGGAGATCGAGGCCGCTTTGCCCGAGCCCATGCCAGCCCTGGAATCCGCTGAGGAGGCGTTCGCCGAGGCGCCGCTGGAAGACATGATGGAAGCCTTGACGGCCGCCCCCGTCGAGGAAGAGAGCATGCCGGAAACGGTAGCCGAGACGCCGAACGAGGAGGTGCCGGTGCTGGACCTTTCCGGCATCGATCTCGATCTGCAAACCGCCGAGGCGCCGGCCATCGAGGAACTCGCGGCCGCGCCGGAGGCGGCCATGGATTTTGAACCGGCCGCCCAGCCCGACGAAGCTCCGGCCGCCGAAGCCGAAATCGAGCCTCAGGCCGCACCCGCCGAAGGCGGCATCGACCCCGAATTGCGCGAGGAAGTGAACACCAAGCTGGATCTGGCCCGGGCCTATCTGGAAATGGGCGACCGCGAAGGCGCCCGCGAAATCCTGCAGGAAGTCCTCAACGAGGGGGATGCCGACCAGAAAGCCGAGGCTGGAAAGCTCATCGCCGAGGCGGGCTGATTGCACCCTGCCAGTCGCATCCTGACCTACCTCATCGCAGCCCTGGCAACCCCAGGGCTGCCTTTTTTCATGGTTGCGTTGCTGACGCTTGCCGCACTTCCCCTTCTCGCCGTCCTCCGCCGCGCTCCCGTCCGCCTGATGTGGCGCGCGCGCTGGCTTCTGCTGGTGCTGGTCCTGGGCTACGCCTATGGCCTGCCAGGAGAACCCCTGTTGCCCGCGCTCGGCGACTACTCGCCCAGCCATGCAGGCTTGCTGCATGGCAGCCAGCAAGCGCTGCGCCTGTTGCTGCTGCTGCTCTGGCTGGACATCCTGGTGCTGGCCCAGCCCAGCGACCGTTTGCTCGAAGGCCTCTATCGGCTGGCCGCGCCATTTTCGGCGCTGGGCGTCGACAGCCAGCGCGCCGCCCTGCGGCTTGGCCTGACGCTGCAAGCCATCGAACGCCTGGAACGCGGGCGCGGCAATCTTGCCCGTCTGCTCGACACCGACGCCGGCGATGACTTGCCCGGCAGTTACTCCATCCGCATGCACCCCCTGCGCCCCCTCGACCTGCTCGTGCCGACGGCGCTGCTGGGCGCGCTCCTGGGCCTATGGCTGAACGCATAGCCCTGGGCCTGGAGTACGACGGGCGCGGTTTCTGCGGCTGGCAGACACAACCGGGTGGCTGCGCGGTGCAGGATCACCTGGAACGCGCGCTCGCCTTGATCCAGTGTGAACCCGTGCGCACGGTGACCGCCGGGCGCACCGATGCCGGCGTGCATGCCGTCGGCCAGGTCGCGCATTTCGACAGTCCACACCCGCGCCCGCCGGCTGCCTGGGTCAAGGGCGTCAATGCTCATCTGCCGGACGGCATCGCCGTGCGCTGGGCGCGTGCCGTGGCGCCGGATTTCGATGCCCGCCGCCATGCCATCGAACGCGCCTATGTCTATCTGTTGCTCAACCGGCCCGTGCGCCCGGCGCTGTTGCACGGCAGGGTAGGGTGGGTGCACGGCGCCCTGGACGAGGCGGCGATGGCGACGGCCGCCGCCAGCCTGCTCGGGGTGCGCGACTTTTCCGCTTTCCGCGCCGCCGAATGCCAGGCCAGGAGCCCCGTGCGCGAACTGCGCCAGGCCAGCGTGAGCCGCCGCGGTGAACTGCTGCGCTTCGAGTTTCGCGCCAATGCCTTCCTGCACCATCAGATCCGCAACATGGTCGGCGCCCTGGTCTGGGTGGGTTTGCGGCGCCGTCCCGTCGAGTGGGTGGCGGAGGTGCTGGAATCGCGCGACCGCGCCCGCGGTGCCGCCACCTTCGCGGCGGATGGCCTCTACCTGACGGAAGTGGAATACGATGCGACCTGGGGCCTGCCTGTCGAGGCCGGCTCTCCTGAACTCCTCCTACCCGGATTCTGATTTCGTCAGCATGATCCTAGAAACCTCAGTTGACCGCTCCTTGGCTCTCGATAGGCCGCATGGCGGCTGGCGTTTGTGCCTCCCGGGTGGCTCATCCATTGGGTGGCCCCGCTACGCACCCGATTGCACGGTTTTTGCGTCGCCTGGCGGCGTTGCTCCTCCTCGGAATGGAACGACCATTCCTCGTCGTCGCGCCTTGCCAGACAACCCAAAAACCGCACACTCGGGCGCGTCCAACTGAGGTTTCTAGGATGACCCGAGCCAAGATCTGCGGCATCACCCGCATCGAGGACGGCCTGGCGGCCGCGCGCGCAGGCGCCGACGCCATCGGCCTGGTCTTCCATGCGCGCAGTCCGCGCCATGTCGACGCGGAACGCGCGGCGGCCATCGTCGCCGCGCTGCCGCCCTTCGTCGCCTGCGTTGCCCTGTTTGTGAACCCCGCCGCCGCCGAGGTGGAAGGGGTCCTGCGCCATTTCCGTCCCGACCTGCTGCAATTCCACGGCGAGGAAGACCCTGCTTTCTGCCGTGCCTTCGGCGTGCCCTACCTGAAGGCCTCGCGGGTGAGGCCGGGGGTCGATTTGCTACAATTCGCCGCCTCGTATGCCGAAGCCCGCGGCCTGCTGCTGGATGCCTGGAGCGAGGGCGCGCATGGCGGCACCGGCGAGCGCTTCGACTGGTCCCTGATCCCGCCGGTCCTGCCCAGGCCCGTGATCCTCGCCGGCGGTCTGCATGCCGGCAACGTGGCCGCGGCGATCCGCGCCACGCGGCCCTGGGCGGTGGACGTCAGCAGTGGCGTGGAGGCCGCGAAGGGAGTAAAGGACGCGGCGAAGATCGCCGCCTTCATGAAGGAAGTGCGCAATGCAGATGCATGATTTGCCGGATGCCCGCGGGCATTTCGGCCCCTACGGCGGCGTCTTCGTCGCCGAGACGCTGATGGCCGCCCTCGACGAGTTGCGGCGCGAATACGAGGCCGCCCGCTCGGATCCCGATTTCCAGGCGGAATTCCACCATGAACTGCGCCATTACGTGGGCCGGCCCAGTCCCATCTACCACGCCCGGCGCTGGTCGGAAAAGCTGGGCGGCGCGCAGATCTACCTGAAGCGCGAGGACCTCAACCACACCGGCGCGCACAAGATCAACAACACCATCGGCCAGGCCCTGCTCGCCCGGCGCATGGGCAAGAAACGCGTCATCGCCGAGACCGGCGCCGGCCAGCACGGCGTTGCCTCGGCCACCGTGGCGGCGCGCTACGGCATGGAATGCGTGGTCTACATGGGTGCCGAGGACATCAAGCGGCAGTCGCCCAACGTCTATCGCATGAAGCTGCTGGGCGCCACCGTGGTCGGCGTGGAGTCGGGCTCGAAGACCCTGAAGGACGCCTTGAACGAGGCCATGCGCGACTGGGTGACGAACGTCGAATCCACCTTCTACATTCTCGGCACCGCCGCCGGGCCGCATCCCTATCCCATGCTGGTACGCGACTTCCAGTGCGTCATCGGCGAGGAGTGCAAGGCGCAGATGAACGAGATGCTGGGCCGCCAGCCGGATGCCGTGATCGCCTGCGTCGGCGGCGGTTCCAACGCCATCGGCATCTTCCATCCCTATATCCCGGTCGAGGGCGTGCGCCTGATCGGCGTCGAGGCGGGCGGCGAGGGCGTCGCCAGCGGCCGGCATGCCGCGCCCCTGTCGGCGGGCACGCCAGGCGTGCTGCACGGCTTCCGCAGCTACCTCATGCAGGACGCCAACGGCCAGATCATCGAGACCCATTCGGTCTCCGCCGGCCTCGACTACCCCGGCGTCGGTCCCGAACACAGCTGGCTCAAGGACAGCGGCCGCGCCGAGTATGTGGCGATCAACGACGACGAGGCCCTGCGCGCCTTCCACGACCTCTGCCGCTTCGAGGGCATCATTCCCGCCCTGGAATCCAGCCACGCCCTGGCGCACGCCGCCAAGATCGCGCCGACCCTGGACAAGGACCGCATCCTGCTGGTGAACCTGTCCGGCCGCGGCGACAAGGACATCAACACCGTCGCCCGGCTGTCGGGCATCGAGCTCTGACATGTCGCGCATCGCTGCCACCTTCGCCGCCCTCAAGGCGGCCCACCGCAAGGCCCTGATCCCCTTCATCACCGCCGGCGATCCGGACCCCGGGCAGACGGTCCCGCTGATGCACGCCCTGGTGGCGGGCGGGGCGGACATCATCGAGCTGGGGGTGCCGTTTTCCGACCCGATGGCCGACGGTCCCACCATCCAGCGCGCCAGCGAGCGGGCGCTGAAGCACGGTGTGGGTCTGCGCGACGTGCTGGCGATGACCGCCGAATTTCGCAAGACCAATAGCGCCACGCCGGTGGTGCTGATGGGCTACGCCAATCCGATCGAGGCCATGGGCTGGGAGGCTTTTTGCGCCGCCGCCCGCGACGCCGGAGTGGACGGCGTGCTGACCGTCGATTACCCGCCCGAGGAGGCGGCCGACTTCGCCGTCCGGTGCGCGGCGGCCGGGTTGGACAACATCTACCTGCTGGCGCCGACGACACCGCCGGCGCGCGTGGCGGCCATCACCCGGCAGGCGTGCGGCTTCGTCTATTACGTGTCGCTGAAGGGGGTGACCGGCGCGGCCAACCTGGATCTGGCGGAAGTGGCCGAGCGGGTGGGCATGATCCGCGCCGAGGCCGGCCTGCCGGTCGGCGTGGGCTTCGGTATCCGCGACGCGGAAACCGCGCGCCAGGTGGCCGCGGTGGCCGACGCCGTGGTGATCGGCTCGCGCATCGTGCAGGAAATCGAACAATCCACCGACGCAGCGCGCCTCGACAACGTCAGGCTTTTCCTGGCCGGCGTGCGTGCCGCGCTGGATGCTTAGGAGTTGCCATGAGCTGGTTTCAGAAAATCATCCCGCCCAAGATCAAGCGTCGAGAGTCCGCCAAGAAGGTGGTGCCGGAGGGCTTGTGGAGCAAATGCCCGAGTTGCGAGGCCGTGCTCTACGCCGCCGACCTTGAAAGCAATCATCACGTCTGTCCGCAGTGTGCCCACCATCTGCGCATCGGCGCGCGCAAGCGGCTGGACATCCTGCTCGACGAGGAAGGGCGCAACGAGATCGGCGCCAATGTGCTGCCGATCGATCCGCTCCGTTTCAAGGATAGCCGGCGCTACCCGGATCGTCTTTCCGAAGCGGTGCGCGAAACCGAGGAGCAGGATGCCCTGGTGGTCATGGAGGGCAGATTGTTCGGCCTGCCGGTGACGGCGGCGGCCTTCGAGTTCCGTTTCATGGGCGGTTCCATGGGCTCCGTCGTGGGGGAGCGTTTCGTGCGCGGCGTGGAAGCCTCGGTGCGCGGCAAGAAGCCTTTCATCTGCGTCGCCGCCAGCGGCGGCGCGCGCATGCAGGAAGGCCTCAACTCGCTCATGCAGATGGCCAAGACATCGGCCGCCCTGACCCAGTTGTCGGCCAACCGCCAGCCCTTCATCTCGATACTGACCGATCCGACCATGGGCGGGGTTTCCGCCAGTTTCGCCATGCTGGGCGACGTCATCATCGCCGAGCCCAAGGCGCTGATTGGCTTTGCCGGCCCCCGCGTGATCGAGCAGACCGTGCGGGAAACCCTGCCGGAGGGCTTCCAGCGCGCCGAATTCCTGGTGGAGCACGGCGCCGTCGATCTCATCGTCGATCGCCGTGAAATGAAGAAGACCCTCGCCCGCCTCTGCGCCCAGCTGAGCCGCAAGACCAGTCCGGTCTGAGGCGTCGGCGGGCATGGCGCCGTGGCCTGAAGTGAACGCGCCCGACTCCCTGGCCGCCTGGCTTCGCCTCCTGGAAAGCCGCCAGGGGCAGGCCATCATGCTGGGCCTGGAGCGGGTGGCCCTGTTGCGCGACCGGCTCGGCCTCTTCCCCAGCTGTCCCATCATCACGGTCGGCGGCACCAACGGCAAGGGTTCCACCTGCGCCTACCTGGAGTCCGCGCTGGCGGCCGCCGGCTACCGCGTCGGCTGCTACACCTCGCCGCATCTGCTGCGCTACAACGAGCGCGTCCGCGTCGACGGCGCCGAGGCCACGGATGCCGAGTTGTGCGCTGCGTTCGCGGCGGTGGAGGCGGCCCGCGGCGACACGCCCCTGACTTATTTCGAGCAGGGCACGCTGGCAGCCCTCTGGCTGTTCCAGCGGGCCGGCGTCGAGGTCATGGTGCTGGAGGTGGGCCTGGGCGGACGCCTGGATGCCGTCAATGCCTGGGAGGCCGACTGCGCCGTGGTCACCAGCGTCGATCTCGACCATCAACAATTCCTCGGCGACACGCGCGAGGCCATCGGCTTCGAGAAGGCCGGCATCTACCGTGCCGGGCGCCCCGCGATCTGCGGCGACCCGGCACCGCCGCTCAGCCTGCGGCGACATGCCGAGGCGATCGGCGCGCGGTGGCTGTGCCTGAACGAATCGATCCAGGTGAAGCTGGACGATGCCGGCTGGACCTGCCGGGTGGAAGGCCGGAGCTTTCCGGCGCTGCCGCGCCCGGCCCTGCCCGGACGGCATCAGTATGCCAACGCCGCCTGCGCTGTCGCCGCCCTCGACAGCCTGCGCGCGCGCCTGCCGGTCGCCGTCAACGCGCTGCGGCAGGGCCTGGCCGTCGCCCGCCCGCCGGGCCGCTTTCACATCGTCGGCCGCCAGCCGCTGCGCATCCTCGACGTCGCGCACAATCCGCACGCCGCGCGCGCCCTCGCCGACAATCTTGCCGATCTGCCGCCGGGCGGGCACGTCCTCGCGGTGTTCGCGATGCTCGCGGACAAGGATGTGGAGGGAGTGATCGCGCCACTGCTGGGCCGCGTCGATCAATGGCACGTGGCCGGACTGGCCGGTCCGCGCGGACTCGCCGGTACCGACTTGCGCGCGCGCCTGCGGGCCATGGGAGCCGACGTCAGCCTGCATGACGACGTCGCGCAGGCATGGCATCACGCCTGCCGACAGGCGGAACCGGCTGATACAATTCTCGCCTTCGGCTCTTTCCATACCGTGGCCGAGGTACTGGCGGAAACCACAGGCGGACACTGCATCACCCATGGCTGATTCCAAGATTCTGACCCAGCAAGAGATGGCCCTGCGACGCCGCGCGCGGCGCCAGCTGGTGGGTGCCGCGGCCCTCGCGCTGGCGGCCGTGGTGGTGTTGCCTATGCTGTTCGATGCCGAGCCCAAGCCCCTGGGGCCGGACGTGGAGGTGCGCATCCCCGCGAAAGACGCTCCGTTCGAGCCGGTGCCGACCGCACCCGCCACCGCGCCACCCGCCGCGGGCGCGGATCCCGTCCCGCGGGAGGCTGAGCCGACCCTGCCACCGGCCGCCGCGCCAAAGCCCGCCGAGGAGCCCCCACCCGTGCAAGCGGACAAGCCCGCGCCTGCGTCCAGCCCCGAGCAGAGCGTACCCGCCAAGCCGGCAGAGCCGCGCGGCGCTCCCTCACGCGAAGCGGTCGCGCCCGCGGGCAAGCCGGCGACCAAGTCCGCGCAGCCCGAGAAACCGCCGGCGCCGCCGGCGAAGGCCGAGGACGCGCCAGCCAAAGGCTATTTCCTGCAGCTCGGGGCTTTCTCCAGCGAGGCCAACGCCCGCCAATTGCAGGCCAAGGCTCAGGCCGCCGGCTTCAAGGCGGCGGTACAGGCGGTGAACGGCCAACACCGGGTGCGCGTCGGTCCCGTCGCCGAGCAGGCGAAGGCGCTCGACTATCAGGCGCAACTCAAGGCCAAGGGCTTCAGCCCGGTGCTGGTCAGTCCCTGAGCACGCGTCATGCAGACACACCGCTCCAGCGTCGACGCTTTGCCCGTGCGCCACGTGACACTTCCCGGTGTGGCGGCCATCCAGGCTGTCGCCCTCCGATCCATCCACACCGACGCGCCGGAATAGGCGCCCAGCGAGGTTCGGCTACATGTGCGGCATCGTAGGCATCTTTTCCCGGCAGCCCGTCAACCAGGCGCTCTACGACGGTCTGCAGCTCCTGCAGCATCGCGGCCAGGACGCGGCGGGCATCGCCACCATGGACGGCAGCATGTTCCACATGCACAAGAACCTGGGCATGGTGCGCGACGTGTTCCGCACGCGGGACATGCGCAACCTGCTGGGTAACGTTGGCATCGCCCATTTGCGCTATCCCACGGCGGGTTCCGCCTCGAGTCCGGCCGAGGCGCAACCGTTCTACGTGAATTCGCCCTTCGGCATCGTCCTCGCCCACAACGGCAATCTCACCAATACCTACACGCTGCAGCGGGAGTTGTTTCTGGACGATCTGCGTCACGTCAACACCAACTCGGATTCCGAGGTGCTGCTCAATATCCTGGCGCATGAACTGCAGGAAGCCGTGCAGGGGCACCGCCTGACCGCCAACGACCTCTTCGCCGCGGTCTCCGGCACCCACCGCCGTTGCCGCGGGGCCTACGCGGTGGTGGCCATGGTCGCCGGCTTCGGCCTGCTCGCTTTCCGCGATCCCAACGGCATTCGTCCTCTGGTGGTGGGCAGGATGCAGACCGAGGCCGGACCGGAATACATCATCGCCTCCGAGAGTGTCGCGGTGGAGGCCCTGGGCTTCCAGGTGTTGCGCGACGTGGAGCCGGGCGAGGCGGTGCTGGTGACCCAGAACGGCGATTTGCTCAGCCAGCACTGCGCCTCCCAGGCGCCTTTCACGCCCTGCATCTTCGAATACGTGTACTTCGCTCGCCCGGACTCGGTGCTCGATGGCACCTCGGTGTACGAAAGCCGTTTGCGCATGGGCGAATACCTGGCCGAGAAGATCCGGCGCCAGTGTGCCGACCTGCGCATCGACGTGGTCATCCCCATCCCCGACACCAGCCGCCCTTCCGCCCTGCAGCTGGCCTTCAAGCTTGGTCTGCCGTATCGCGAGGGTTTCATCAAGAACCGCTACATCGGCCGCACCTTCATCATGCCCGGCCAGGCGGTGCGCAAGAAATCCGTGCGCCAGAAGCTCAACGCCATGCCGCTGGAATTCAAGGGCAAGAACGTGTTGCTGGTGGACGATTCCATCGTGCGCGGCACCACCAGCAGGGAGATCATCCAGATGGCGCGCGACGCCGGCGCGACCGCCGTGTATTTCGCCTCGGCCAGCCCGCCGGTGCGCTTTCCCAACGTGTATGGCATCGACATGCCGACACGCGGCGAACTCCTCGCCAACGGTCGCACCGATGCGCAGATCGCCGCCGAGATCGGTGCCGACGCGGTGGTGTACCAGGATCTCGACGATCTCATCAAGGCGGTGCGTTCGGTGAACCCCCGCATCGAACGTTTCGACGCCTCCTGCTTCGATGGCTGCTACATCACGGGCGACGTCACCGAGGACTATCTCGCCCGCCTGGAAGGCAGCCGCGACGGTTCCGCGCCGGCTGCTCCGGCCGCCCCGCAGATGGACCTGAACCTGGCTACGGCATGATCGACGAAGGCCTGCATCCCGATACCCTGGCGGTGCGCGCCGGCACCGTACGCACGGCTTTCCAGGAACATTCCGAGGCCATGTTCCTGACCTCCAGCTTCGTGTTTTCCAGCGCCGCCGAGGCCGCGGCGCGTTTCGCCGGCACCGAGGCCGGCCCCATCTATGCCCGCTTCACCAACCCGGGCGTGAGCATGTTCGAGGAACGCCTGGCGCAACTGGAGGGGGCGCAGCGTTGTGTCGCCTTCTCCAGCGGCATGGCCGCCATCCTGGCGACGGTGATGGGCCTGATGAAGGCCGGCGAGCATGTCGTGGCCTCACGCTCCATCTTTGGCTCCACGGTGCAGCTGTTGCAGAACATCCTCGGCCGCTTCGGCGTCGAAACCACCTTCGTGTCTCCCACCGACATCGCCGAATGGCGCGCGGCGACGCGGCCGAACACGCGCCTGTACTTCGTCGAGTCGCCGTCCAACCCGCTCACCGAGATCAGCGATATCCGCGCCCTCGCCGACCTCGCCCACGCGCACGGTGCCTGGCTGGCGGTGGACAACTGCTTCTGCACGCCCATCCTGCAGCGGCCGCTGGAACTGGGCGCCGACATCGTCATCCACTCCGCCACGAAGTATCTGGACGGGCAGGGCAGGGTGCTGGGCGGCGCCGTGCTCGGCGCCAGGGACCTGATGGAGGGCGTCTACACCTTCCTGCGCACGGCGGGACCGACCCTTTCCGCCTTCAACGCCTGGGTCTTGTTGAAGGGCCTGGAAACCCTGCCCGTGCGCATGCGCGCCCACTCCGCCGGCGCCCTGGAACTGGCGCGGTGGCTGCAGGAGCAACCCGGCGTCGGCCGCGTGCTTTATCCAGGGCTGGCTTCCCACCCCCAGCACGCCCTCGCCATGTCGCAGCAGTCCAGCGGCGGCGGCATCGTCGCCTTCGAACTCACGGGTGGGCGCGAAGCCGCCTGGCGCCTCATCGACGCCTGCCGGATCCTGTCGATCACCGCCAATCTAGGCGATACCCGCAGCACCATCACGCATCCGGCCAGCACCACGCACAGCCGCATGACGCCGGAACAGCGCGTCGCCGCAGGGATCGGCGACGGCCTGGTGCGCATTGCCGTTGGCCTGGAGGATCTGCGCGATCTGCGCGCCGACCTGGAGCGCGGACTGGCCGCCGCCTGATCAGCCGGAGAAGACGATCAGCCGCTGGCGGTCGAGTACCGCGATGCGCCGGCCGCGTACCTGGATGAGGCCGGCTTCGGAGAGCTGGCCGAGCACGCGGGAAAAGGTTTCCGGCGCCAGGTTCAGTTGCGAGGCGATGGTCTGCTTGCTGGCGGGCAGGCTGACCTCGAAGGCGTCGCCGGATTCCGGCGCGGCTTGCACCAGGAAGCACACCACCCGCTGCACGCTGTTGCGCAGCAGACAGGTTTCCATATCGCTGATCATCTCGTGCAGACGCACCGACAGGCTGGCGATCATCTTGCGGTACAGCGTGTTGCTGAGTTCCAGGGCATCCAGCAGGACGCGCTTGGGGATCAGCAGCAACAGGCTCTCGGCGGTGGCCTGCGCGTTCACGGGGTAGGGCTTGTCGAGAAAAACCACCGCTTCGCCGAAGGTGTTGCCCGGACCGCACACGTGCACCACCTTTTCCGCGCCCTGCGACGAGGGCAGCGACAGCTTGACCTGCCCCATCACCACCACATGCATGCCCTCCACCGTATCGCCCCGGTGGAAGATGATCTCGTTCTTCTTCGCGCGGTACTCGCGCGTGCCGTTGGCGATGTCCCGCAGTTCGTCATCGGCCAGCCCCCGGAACAGCGGCTGGCGCGAGAGGATTTCGTGGATGGAGTGTCGGGTTTCCAGGATCAAGGCTGACTCGCAAAACACAGCGGACAAAGCCCGATATTAAGTCATTTTGATGGCGCTGAAGAATTGATACGGATCAAGGCTTTTTGAAGACTTGGTTGTCAGGATTCTATCGCTGTCTAACCGAGGAGGAAGACCGTGAATTTGTCTGGCATTTTGGTAGTGGCCAAGCCTGAATTTCAGGCCCAGGTCGTCGAGGCGCTCAATGGCCTGGAAGGCGTAGAAGTCCACCAGGTGGACGAGGCGACCGGCCGCATCGTGGCCGTGCAGGAAGCCGCCAACATTCACGCCGAGATCGACGGCGTCAAGCGCATCAAGGCATTGCCCCACGTGATCCTGGCCGAGATGGTGTACCACTATCTCGCCGATGACGAGCGGAAGTACGAAGACATGCCGCCCGAGCTTCAGGACCAGCAGAGCGGTTTCGATGGTTGTGTGGTACCCGAATATCTGAACAGTTGATCGAGCTAGGAGGCTGAGATGGGAATTTCGCGTCGTGATTTTCTGAAGACCAGTGTTGCCGGAGCCACCGCCGCCACGGTGGGCATGCCGTTGTCCGAACAGGCCGAGGCCGCCGTCAAGCAAAGCGAGAAGGGCTGGCAGTGGGACAAGGGTGTCTGCCGCTTCTGCGGCACCGGTTGCGGCATCATGGTGGCCACCCAGGGCGGGCGCATCGTCGCCACCAAGGGCGACCCGGATGCCCCGGTGAACCGGGGCCTGAACTGCGTCAAGGGCTACTTCAACGGCAAGATTCTGTACGGTGCCGACCGCCTGACCCAGCCCCTGCTGCGCATGACCGATGGCAAGTTCGACAAGAAGGGCAAGTTCACGCCCATCTCCTGGGAAAAGGCCATCGACATCATGGAAGAGAAGATCCGCTGGGCGCTGAAGGAAAAGGGCCCCACCGGCATCGGCGTTTTCGCTTCCGGCCAGTACACCATCCATGAAGGCTATGCCGCCGTCAAACTCTGGAAGGGCGGCTTCCGCTCCAACCACATCGACCCCAACGCCCGCCACTGCATGGCTTCCGCCGTGGTCGCCTTCATGCAGACCTTCGGCATCGACGAGCCGCAGGGCAACTATGACGATATCGAGCACACCGATACCGCCATCCTGTGGGGCGCCAACATGGCCGAGATGCACCCCATCCTGTGGTCGCGCATCACCGACCGCCGTCTGACCCACAAGCCGATGAAGGTGGTGAACCTGTCCGTGTACGGCAACATGTCTTCCGACATCGCCGACCTGGAAATCATCTTCTCCCCCAGCGGCGATCTGGCCATCCAGAACTACATCGCCCGCGAGATCGTCAAGCGCGATGTCATCGACTGGGACTTCGTCAAGAAGCACACCCAGTTCGCCACCGGTCCCTACGACATCGGCTATGGCTTCCGTCCGGCCAATGCCGAGAAATTCCACAGCGCCGCCGAGATGGAGATCGTCAAGAACGAGAAGGTGCGCGTCCTGGATAAGTGGGAAGCCATCGCCCAGCGCAGGAAGGAAGGCGAGGCGGTGGAGCAGAAGAACACCGCCGGCCTGCTGCCCATGCGCGACTGGGCCATCAGCTTCGAGGATTTCAAGACCGCGCTGGAGCCGTACACCCTGGACTTCGTCGCCGAAGTCTCCAAGGGCGATCCGGACGAGTCCATCGACGCCTACAAGGCCAAGCTGAAGCAGTTGGCCGATATGTACTGCGACCGCAATCGCAAGATCGTGTCCTACTGGACCATGGGCTTCAACCAGCATCAGCGCGGCACCTGGGTCAACGAGCAGTGCTACATGAACCACCTGCTCACCGGTCGCCAGTCCAAGCCCGGCGACGGCGCCTTCTCGCTGACCGGCCAGCCCTCCGCCTGCGGCACCGCGCGTGAAGTGGGTACCTTCGCCCACCGCCTGCCCGCCGACATGGTGGTGATGAACCCGAAGCACCGGGCCCTGACCGAGAAGATCTGGAAGCTGCCGACCAAGACCCTCAACCCGGCCATCGGCTCCCACTTCGTCAAACAGATGCGTGACCTGGAAGACGGCCAGATGCTGTTCTCCTGGACCCACGTCAACAACCCCTGGCAGAACACCGCCAACGTCAACCACTGGATCAAGGGCGCGCGCGAGATGAACAACTTCATCGTCGTGTCCGAGGCCTATCCCGGCGTCTCCGCCAAGGTGGCCGACCTGATCCTGCCCGCCGCCATGATCAACGAGAAGTGGGGCGCCTACGGAAACGCCGAGCGCCGTACCCAGGTCTGGCGTCAGCAGGTCATGCCGCCCGGCCAGGCGCGTCCCGACATCTGGATGATGATGGAGCTGTCCAAGCGCTTCAAACTCAAGGAAGTCTGGGGCGAGCAGAAGATCCCCGGCCTCAAGGCCGATGGCTTCGAGGATGGCAAGTTGCCCTCCGTGCTGGATGAGGCGGTGAAGATGGGCTACAACCCCGAGCAGACCCTGTACGAGGTGCTCTACGCCACCCCGGACAACAAGAAGGTGGCTTGGCCCGACCCCATCGCCAAGGGACACCCCAACATCACCGCCGATCTGTTGAAGGATGGCTGGTTCCCCGAGAAGGCCCTGTTCGAGGAATACCGCCAATTCGGTACCGGCAAGGCGCACGACCTCGCCCCCTTCGACGTTTACCACGACGACAAGCTGCGCGGTCTGAAGTGGCCGGTGCACTTCAAGGACGGCAAGTGGGTGGAAACCCAGTGGCGCAACAACGAGAAGTACGACCCCTACTGCAAGAAGGGGTCCGGCTTCGACTTCTACGGCAACGACGGCGTCAAGATGGTCATGGGCGATCTGGACAAGCCTGGCGATCCCAAGAACACCGTGGACATCTCCGGCAAGGCCAAGATCTACTTCCGGCCCTACGCCTCTCCGGTCGAGAAGCCGGACGCGAACTACGACCTCTGGCTGTGTACCGGCCGCGTGCTGGAACACTGGCACTCCGGCACCATGACCCGGCGCGTTCCTGAACTGCACCGCGCCGTGCCCAACGCCGTGTGCTGGATCCATCCCAAGGACGCGGAAGCCAAGGGCCTCAAGCGCAACGACCTGGTCTGGGTGGAGTCCCGCCGCGGCAAGGTGAAGGTGCGCCTGGAGACCGGCGGACGCAACAAGATGCCGCGCGGCATGATCTACGTGCCCTGGTTCGACGAGGGTGTGCTGATCAACAAGGTGACCCTGGATGCCACCTGCCCGCAGTCGAAGGAAACCGACTACAAGAAGTGCTCGGTGAAGATCTACAAGGCCTGATGTAAGGCTCGCGCCCTCTCCCTCGGGAGAGGGCCGGGGTGAAGGCGTGTGTCAGCCCGCGCTTTCACCCCGGCCCGAGTGGCCAATCATTGATACAGGTGCATTGAATGTCTGACCAAGGCCCAGTTGGCCTGAACCCCAAACGCCGCGACTTTCTGGTGAAGCTTGCGCAAGGTGCCGCCCTCGCCGGCACCGGCGGTTTGCTGTGGGATTACATCCTGCACAACGAGGCGCGTGCCGCCCCGTATGCGCTGCGTCCGCCCGGCGCCCTCGACGAGAACGACTTCAACGCCGCCTGCATCAAGTGCGGTCAATGCGTGGTGGATTGCCCGCCGCTCATCCTCAAGCTGCAGCCGGCCGGCGGCAATCTGCCCATCGGCATGCCCTACTTCGAGCCGCGCACGGGTCCCTGCATCATGTGCCCGGATATCCCCTGCATGAAGGCCTGCCCCACCGGCGCGCTTTCGCCCTCGCTGAAAAAAATCGAGGACGCGCGCATGGGACTTGCGGTGATCGACATCGAGAACTGTCTGTCCTGGAAGGGCCTGCGCTGCGAGATCTGCCACCGGGAATGCCCCATCAAGGGCAAGGCCATCACCCTGGAAACCCACCCCCGGCAGATTTCCAAACACGCCATGTTCGTGCCGCTGGTGCACTCCGATGCCTGTACCGGCTGCGGCATCTGCGAGAAGGCCTGCCCGACCACGGTGGCGGCGATCCGCATCCTGCCGCACAAGCTGGTGCAGGGAAAAATCGGCGAGCACTACCGCCTGGGCTGGACTTTCGACACCGAAGTCACGCAGGACTTCAAGGCACCCGAAGGCCAGTCGGCCGCGCCCGACGCCGCCGTGCCGAAAACCGCGCCCGGCGTGGATTACCTTAACCAGGGTGGGCTATGAGCGACACGACCGTGCGCACCGCCCCTGCCAGCGAGGAGCATCCCGTGCCGACCGGGCCCTGGGTCTGGCGCTACATCATCCTGCGGCGCATCAGCCAGGTGGGTATCCTGCTGATGTTCTTCGGCACCCTGCATTGGGGTTGGGACGTTTCCAAGGATGTGGGCTTGCTCACGGGCAACCTGTCCGCCTCCACCTTCATTGGCCTGATCCCGCTGACCGACCCATTCGCCGCCCTGCAGATCTTCCTCACCGGCCACGTGCTGGCGCAGGAGAGCCTGATCGGCGTCGCCGTGGTCCTCGGCTTCTATCTGATCTTCGGCCGGGTGTTCTGCTCCTGGGTCTGTCCGGTCAACATGGTCACCGACGCCGCCGGCTGGCTGCGCAACAAGCTGGGCATTCTGGCCATCTTCCATCTGCCGCGCGGTCTGCGTTATTTCATCCTGGTCGCCACCCTGGTCATCACCGTGATCAGCGGGGTTGCGGCATTCGAGTGGGTCAGTCCGGTTGGCATGATGCACCGTGAGATCATCTTTGGCCTGGGGCTGGGGTTCACCGCACTGCTGGCGATATTCCTGTTCGATCTGCTCATTCTCAAGCATGGCTGGTGCGGCCATCTTTGCCCCCTGGGCGCGTTCTACAGCTTGCTGGGACGGACCGCGCAACTGCGGGTGCGCTTCGACAAGAACACCTGCACCCACTGCGGCGAGTGCGCCAAGGTTTGCCCGGAGCCCCAGGTGCTCAATCTCAAGAAACTGGAAGAACGCGGTTATGTTTATTCCGGGGAGTGCAGCAACTGCGGGCGTTGTACGCCGATTTGTCCCGAAGGTAGCTTGATGTTCGATCTGAAACCCCTGATCCGCGGCCACAATGCGCAGGCGGACGCCATTGCCGTTCAAAGGAGGACGAAATGAGGAAGACCTTGCTGTTGAGTTCCGTGCTGGCCTCTCTCTTGTCCCTGTCCGCATACGCGGTGCAGGACCAGGCCATTCCCGATGATGCCATCGGCCTGTCCAAGACCAGCGTGTATGACGTTCCCGATCCGGAGGTCGTCGTCTATGGCAGCGCAGACGCCGGCACCGTGGGCAAGCGTGCAGACCGTTCCTACTGGACCGCTCCGCCCATGATTCCGCACACCACCAAGGACATGGTTCCCATCACCCGCGACACCAACCTGTGCAAGGACTGCCACGTGCAGCCCGCCCTGATCGGTCAGAAGATCGTGAAGGGCCTGCCGGTGCCAGCGCCGGTCAGTCATTACGCGAACGTGAAGGAAGGCCAGCTCTATATGGGCCGCTGGAACTGCACGCAATGCCACGCGCCGCAGGCCAAGGTGAAAAACCTGGTCAACAACAACTTCAAGAAATCCCGCTAGTCGGTTGATGGCGTCGCGTGCCCTTGGCACCGACGCATCCGCCGAGGCCCAAACGAAAACGACCGGCTTGCCGGTCGTTTTCGTTTGCAGGGAGAGCGTTGTCCGCGCGCTGGCGCTTACTCGCTTTCAGCCGGCGCGCGCGGACCGATGCTTACCTGCTTGGTCGGCGACACGGTGGAAATGGCGTGCTTGAAAATCGCCTGTACGGCCTGATCGTTGCCGCGCAACAGCACCATGTACTGATCGAACGACTCGATGCGTCCCACCAGCTTGATGCCGTTCACCAGGAACACCGAACAATGCACGTGTTCCTTGCGCAGGGTGTTGAGGAACTGGTCTTGCAGATTCAGGCGGTCGCTCATTGCAGTCGGTAAAGGTTCAGGGCGGCCGCCATCATAGCATGGCCGGCGGCAAGCAAGCGGTTGCCGGCACGCGCCCCGCGTCGACGCGGCGCATTCGTGGCGAACTCATAGTGCCGCAAGCCCGCAGCGCTGTCGTCGAATGCTTCAGTGCTCCACGCCCGGCGCGGGCCTCACTAGGCCGCCGGACCGCGTGAACAGGCGATCCGCCACACAGGTGGACGGCACGGCAAGATTTTCCACCAGGCAATCCTTGCCGCAATCGAATCGGTGATTGGGTAAAGGTTTTCCGGGATGCCCGCGACCCCTGAGGTTCCCCTGGTTTTTCGTCTTCCAACAGGTGGGGTTCATGCTACGAGTTTTTCCCTCTGTTGAGCGTGGGTCCAGTTCTTCAAGAACTGCGCCGGCGACTGGTAGCCGAGGGTCGAATGCAGGCGTTCGCGGTTGTAGAACACCTCGATGTATTCGAAGCTGGCGGCGGTCATCTCCGCCCGTGTTTCGAAGCGCACGCCATGTACCCGCTCGTTCTTGAAGCTGTTGAACCAGCTCTCGGTCGGGGCATTGTCCCAGCAATTTCCCTTGCGGCTCATCGAGCAAGCCATGCCGTAGTCGGCGAGCTTGTTCTGGAACGCCGCACTCGCATACTGGCTGCCCCGGTCGGAGTGGTGCAGCAACCCCGGCGCCGGCTTTCTCCTGAACCACGCCATGGTCAGCGCATCGGTAACGATCTCCGCCGTCATGCGTGGTTTCAGCGACCAGCCCACCACCTCGCGGTTGAACAGGTCCAGCACGATGGCCAGGTACAGCCAGCCCTCATCCGTCCACAGGTAGGTGATGTCGGAGGTCCAGACCTGGTTCGGCGCGGTCGGCGTGAAGTTTCGCTCCAACCGGTTCTCCGCCACCGGCAACCCATGCCTGGAATCCGTGGTGACCTTGTAGCGCCGCTTGTGCCGGGCGTGGATACCGTTCTCCCGCATCAGACGCTCGACCCGTTCCTTACCGGCCGAGAAGCCTCGGGCACGCAGTTCCAGCACCATGCGAGGACTGCCGTAGGCGCCCTTGAGTTCGGCGTGGATAGCTTCGATCAAGGCCAGCATCTGGGCATCGGTGAGTCGTTTGCGACTCGGGGTGCCACCCCGCTTCCAGGCCCGGTAGCCGCTCAGGCTGACGTCCAGCACCGCGCACAACTCGGACAGGTCGAATGCGGGACGTTGCCCGTCGATCCAGGCGTACTTCACAGCACATCCCTTGCAAAGTACGCCGTCGCTTTTTTTAGGATTTCGTTCTCCCGCTTGAGCCGGATGTTCTCGGCCCGCAGCCGGGAGAGTTCCATCTCTTCCGGCGTCACCTTCCTGGCACCAGCTCCGTTGAGCTTGCCCGCTTCGGCCGCTTTCACCCAGTTGCGCAGCGTCTGTTCGATCAGTCCCAGGTCACGGGCAACCGCCCCTGCCGTCTGGCCTTCCTTGACTCGCTTGACCGCCAGTTCCTTGAATTCGGCGGTGTATTCCTGCTTCGGAATCTTCATCGTCTTCCTTTCCAATCGAATGTCCATCTTAGGTCACCCTTGGAAGACGAAATTTCGGGGGAAGCTCATATTCGTCGATCGCCGGATATTCGAGGTCATGGCGTATCCATCCTCGGAAAAGCTGGACATCCTGATCAACATCAACCGCAACCTCGCCGCCGGTCTGCGTGGTGAGCAGACCGAAGCCGCATGACTGAGACGTCTTGCCGAGGGTGTCGCCGCGCACGAGGGACACGGGCCGGATAAATCACCCTTGAACGGAGCCTGCAACGCTCAAGCACAGGAAGACTGAGGGCTTGTCGGCGCCGACCTGGCCGATGATGTTGAATCCGGTTCAAGTTTCCACTCCCCGCGCCGAAATATGGCTCAATCGGGCCTCCGATTTCTAGGGATGCGCGGGCCATGTTGGATACCCTGACTTTTACCGGGCGTGAACTGCTGTTGGCGGTGGTGCTGGCCAGCGCGGTGTATTTGCTGGAGGTGCTGCTCTTTTCCCGCCGCCGCAACCGGACACGGCAAGACCGGCTGGCCGCGCGCGTCGAGGAATTGGAACGCGGCATCGCCGCGCTGGGGCAGCGTCTGGAAGCCCTTGAAGCCCGCCCGCCCACCGATTCCACCCTCGATGCCCTCAGGAACCAGCATGCCGAGGCCGCGCGCATGGCGCGTGCCGGCGCCACGGCGGCGGAACTGGCCGAGCAACTGGGCATTTCCCTGACCGAGGCTGAACTCATCATTGCCCTGCAGAAATCCGGGACATGAATCTCTCCGCCCTGCCCGAGCTCCTGCTGACCTGGATGAAGGGCCAGGCCGGCGCTCTGACGCAGGGTAATCGCGCGGAACAGGCGCTGCCGTTCAAGGTGGGCGCCGAGTACAGCGGCAAGGTGCTGGATCAGTTGGCCAACGGCCGCCATCTGGTACAGGTGGCCGGGCAGAAGCTGGACATGGGCTTGCCACGCGGCAGCCAGGTTGGCGACACCGTGCGCCTGACCTTCCTCAATGCCGGGCCCCGACCGACCTTTCTGCTGAATACGGCGCCGGTGGCACCGCTCCAGCCGGTGCGCATTTCCCAGACCGCGCAGCAGGTCAACGCCTTGATGCGTGTCGCCCAGCCAGCCGCCGCCGCGGCCCCCGCCACCGCCGCGGCCACCCCGGCGGGCGCACCGAGCGCGTCTGCGCAGAGGGTCGTCCTGGCCGCCGCCAGCGGCATGGTCAAGAATATAGCTGCGGCATCTCCGGCGATGCCGGCCAGTACGCCCGCGGCAGCGCCTGCTGTTGCCGCCGCCGCTGTCACCACGCGCGTGCTGCCGCCGCAGGCCGTGGCGGTGAGCGCAAGTGCCAAGGCCGCGCGCGCCGTCCAGGGCGCGGCGGCCGGACAAGCCGCTGGCCCGGCGCAGGCCGCGACGGCGTCGCAAGCCGCCGCGCGACCCATCGTCGCCAACGTGCTCATCCTGCAAAGCTCCGCGGCGACTCCGCTGCAGGCGCCGATTGCCCTGGCCAGTGCCAACAACGCCCTGCAGGGGCAGGCCGTCGATGGCATGCGCGCGGCGCTGTCCAGCGGCACCAGCACCCGGCCCGCCGCACTGGCCGATCCGGCGGCGCCCGGCGCCGGCGTGCTGCCCAACCGGCTGGCGCAGACCGTGCGCGAGAGCGGCCTGTTCTACGAGTCGCACCTGCAACGCTGGGCCAAGGGCACCTATCCCTTCGAATCCCTGCTCAATGAGCCGCAGGCCAGGCTGGGCCGCGATGCCGCCACCCAGTCCCGGCTCGCCGAACTCGGCGGCATGCCGGAGGAGGCCGCGCGCCTGGCCGGCCGCCAGTTGCAGATGCTGGAGGGCGCCCCCTTCCAATGGCAGGGCCTGGCCTGGCCGGGCCAATGGATGCAATGGCTGGTGGAAAAGCGGGGGGAGGGGCAGGGCGAGTCCGCCGGCGAGGAAGAGGGTGCCGCCTGGAATACCGAATTACGCCTGAGCCTGCCGCGCATGGGCGACCTGCATGCCCGTGTCAGCCTGCGCGGCGACGCGGTGAGCGTGCAGTTGCGCGCCCAGGAAAGCGCCACGGCGGACGCGCTGCTCGAGGCCTTGCCCGTCCTGGATGATGCCCTGCGCGCGGCCGGCCTGCAGCCCCGCCAGCTCGCGGTGGCGCGGGAGGATCTCTGATGGCTGGAGGCAAGGACCGCCGCCGCGAGGCCGTTGCCCTGCATTACACCCAGGCGAAGGGCGCGCCGCAGGTGGTGGCCAAGGGTCGCGGCCTGTTGGCGGAGGAGATCATCGAGCGCGCCAGGACGGCGGGGGTGTTCGTGCACGAATCCCCCGATCTGGTGAATCTGTTGATGCAGGTGGACCTGGACGACAGCATTCCGCCGGAACTCTACGTTGCCGTGGCGGAGCTGCTGGCCTGGCTCTACCGCCTGGAGCATGGCGGCGTCGAAACCGGAGCCGCTGCCCAGGCAGCCCCTACAGCCTGAGCGATTCAGACAGATCCTGTTCCAGGGCCAGCCGCGCGGGCGCACCGCGCAGGTTCTCGCCAGCCAGCACGAAGACGTCCTCGGCGCGGTTGCCCAGCGTATTGATGCGTGCGGATAGCACGTTGGCGCCATGCCGGTGCAGCAGACGGGCGACCTGGGCGAGCAGGCCGGGCCGGTCGCCGGCGGTGAAGGTGAGCACGAAATCGCGGCCGTTGTCGCCGGCCGAAAGGCTCACCTGCGGTTCGATGGGGAAGGCCTTCAGTCGTCGCGCCACCTTGCCGCCGGCGGCGGGCGGGGGCGCATCCTGGCGCGCCAATTCGGCGGCAAGTTCATGCTCGATGTAGTTGAGGAAATCCCGATACGCCACCTGGCGCTGCTCCGGGTCCAGGGCGTAGAAGGTATCCAGCGCGTGGCCGTCGCGGGTGGTGTGCACGCGCGCGGCGAGGATGGTGTAGCCCAGCTTCGCGAAGAACGCGCAGATGCGGGCGAACAGGGCTTCCTCGTCGGGCGCGTAGACCAGCACCTCGACGCCTTCCCCGACCGCCGCCAGGCGGGCGCGCACGACCAGGGATGCACGGCCGATTACCGGCAGCAGGCGGCGGGTTTGCCAGGCGATGTCGCGCGCATCCTGGCGCAGGAAGTAGACGTCGTCCAGGCGCTTCCACAGGGCCTCCTCGCTGCCCGGCGGAAAGCCATACAGACGCAGTTGCGCGCGCGCCTGCTCCTTCTTTTCCTCGATGCTGTCGGCTTCCGGCGCGCCGCCTTCGAGTACCCGCCGGGCGGCCAGGTAGAGCTCGCGCGTGAGCTTGTCCTTCCAGGCGTTCCACACCTTGGGACTGGTGCCGCGGATGTCGGCCACGGTGAGCAGGTAGAGGGCGCTGAGGCGGCGCACATCGCCGCAGTGCGCGGCGAAGGCGGTGATCACCTCGGGGTCGCTGAGGTCCTGTTTCTGCGCCACCTGGGAAAGGGTGAGATGCTCGGCCACCAGCCAGGCCACCATTTCACCGTCCTCGCGGGGCAGGCCGTGATCGCGGCAGAAGCGCAGGGCGTCGCGCGCGCCCAGGCCGGAATGGTCGCCGCCGCGTCCCTTGGCGATGTCGTGGAACAGGGCGGCCAGCAGCAACAGGTCCTGGCGCCTGCAATCGCCCATCAGGCGGTGGGCCAGGGGGTATTCGTGGGCGAACTCCGGGATGGCCAGGCGTCGCAGGTTGCGCAGGACCATGAGGATATGCTCGTCCACCGGGTAGATGTGGAACTGGTCGTGCTGCATCTGTCCGCTGATGCGGCCGAACAGGGGCAGGTAACGGCCCAGGATGCCGAGCCGGTGCATGAGGCGCAGGCTCAGGGTGACACCGCGCGGCTGCGCCAGGAGGCTTAGGAAGCGACGGTGATTGTCGGGGTCGCGGCGGAACGTGGCATCGATGCCGCGGCCGGCGCGCCAGAGCGCGCGCAGCAGGCGGGGCGTGCAGCCGCTCACCGAGGGTTCCCGCGCCAGCACCAGGAAGGTGTCCAGCAAGGCGCCGGGTTTGCGCCGGAACAGATCTTCGTCGGCGTCCAGTAGGTTGCCTTCGGCGCGGAAGTCGGTCGAGCCGGCCAGGGCGTGCGGACGCGGCGTCGGCAGCAGGCGGCCGCGCAGGGCGCCGAGCACCAGTTCATTGATCAGGCGCAGGTGGCGGGCGGCGCGGAAATAGCGCTGCATCAGCCGTTCCGAGGCGCGCCGGGTGGGACCGGCGGTCTCCTCCATGGCGCGCGCGATGGGTTCCTGGAATTCGAACAGCAGGCGGTCCTCGCGCCGCCTGCTGGCCAGATGCAGGCGGATGCGCAGGTGCGAAAGCAGGCGCAGGTCGGCGGCGGCAGAGCGGGCTTCTTCCGAGGTCAGCAGCCCAGCCCTGGCCAGACCGGGCAGACTGCTGGCCAAGCCGGCGGCACGGCTGATCCAGAGGATGGTCTGCACGTCGCGAAAACCGCCGGGGCTCTCCTTGAGGTTGGGTTCCAGCAGCAGGGCCACGTCGGTGTGGCGGCCATGGCGGACTTTTTGTTCCAGCGTCTTGGCCTGGAAGAAGGCGCGCACCTCCATGCGGGCGGCCAGGGCATCGTGCAAACGCTCGAACAGCTCGGCCTTGCCGGCGATGCGGCGGGCTTCCAACAGAGTGGTCTGGATGGTGATGTCGCCCGCCGCCTCGCTCAGGCACTCGGACACGCTGCGCACGCTGCTGCCGATGGGCAGGCCGACGTCCCACAGCAGGGCGATGAGGGGCTCGAAGCGGGCGCGTTCGCCTTCCGGCAGGTCGTCGTCGAGCAGGATCAGAAGATCCACGTCGGATTGCGGGAACAGTTCGCCGCGCCCGTATCCGCCCACCGCCACCAGGCTGGCCTGTTCGGGCAGGTCGTGGGCACGCCAGATCTCCGCCAGGATGCGGTCGGTGAGGGCGGCCAGGCCACGCAGCAAGGGCGACACCCGTGGCCGCGCCAGATAGGCCTGGAACAGCGCATCGCGCTGCCGCGCGAGGGCTTCCCGCCAGGCGGCGACGCGGGCGAAGTCGGGATTCATGCCAGCGGGTTCACGCCGCCGCGGGCCTTGCGAGCGCGACGAAGGCGGGCGGCGCCGGCGAGCCGGCGGACAGGGTGAGCACCTCGAAGCCGGTTTCGCTGACCAGAACCGTGTGCTCCCACTGGCAGGACAGGGAATGGTCCTTGGTCACCACGGTCCAGCCGTCGCCGAGCATGCGGATGTCCCGCCTGCCGGCGTTGATCATGGGCTCGATGGTGAAGATCATGCCCGCCTGCAGGACCGGGCCGGTGTCGGCCTTGCCGTAATGCAGGACCTGCGGTTCCTCGTGGAACTTGCGGCCGATGCCGTGGCCGCAGAATTCGCGGACCACCGAATAGCCATGGCCTTCCGCGTGCCTCTGGATGGCGGCGCCGATGTCGCCGAGACGGACGCCGGGGCGCACGGCGAGGATGCCCTTCCACATGCACTCGTAGGTCACCTCGGTGAGGCGCCGGGCCTGGATGGAGGGCTCGCCGACGTAGAACATGCGCGAGGTGTCGCCGTGCCAGCCGTCCTTGATGACGGTGATGTCCAGGTTGACGACGTCGCCGTGCTTCAGCTTCTTCTCGCCGGGCACGCCGTGGCAGACCTGGTGGTTGACCGAGGTGCAGATCGACTTGGGGTAGGGCGCGTGGCCGGGCGGCGCGTAGTTGAGCGGCGCCGGAACGCAGCCCTGCACGTCGACCTGGAAATCGTGGCAGAGCTTGTCCAGTTCGCCGGTGGTGATGCCGGGCTTCACGAAGGGGGTGATGTAGTCCAGCACTTCGGCGGCCAGGCGGCCGGCGATCCGCATTTTTTCGATTTCTTCCGGGGATTTGATGCTGATGGACATGGGTAGTGCGGCACTCGGCGGGGAAGTCAGGATAGGTAGGGCGACAGGGCTTGTAAAGCTGGAGTTGTTTTGTCGGAAATGGTTCGGCCGGCGTGGTCGGGCCGCACGGCCTCAGCCGCTGGGAAGCTTTTCGAAATGCGCGTAGTCGCCGGAGGCCTCCTCCACCTCGACGTTCAGCACTTTCGCAAGGGGCGGGCCGCGCCGGCACCAGTCGATGAGGGCGTCCACGCGCGCGGCCTCGCCCTGGGCCACGGCTTCCACCGAGCCGTCCGCGCGGTTGCGCACCCAACCCGTCACCTCCAGGCCGTCGGCGGCCTCGCGCATGGATTCGCGGTACCAGACGCCCTGCACGCGGCCGGTGATGACGAGGTGGCGGGTGACGCGGCCGCTTGGCATCAATAGCGGCCGTGCTGGCGGGTGATGTAGTTGGTCATTTCCATCTGTTGCACGTTCATGCGCCGCAGGGTGTTGTGCACGCCGCGGAGGATGGCGCGCATGACCCGGTAGACCAGCAGGGGCTTGCTTTCCAGCAGGGATTCGAAATGGTCGCGTTCCAGGCTGAACACACGCGCCGGTCCCACCGCGCGCAGCGTCGCGGAATGCGGCTCGCCGTCGATGAAGCCGAGTTCGCCCGCCAATTCACCCCTGCGCAGAACGTGCAGGATGACCCACTCCTCGCCACCGGTCTTGCGGCTGACGGCCAGGTTGCCGTCGACGACCAGGTGCAGGCGGTTGTCCACCTTGCCCTCCTCGATGAGGATGTCGCCGTCCTTCAGCTCCCGGATTTCGCCAAGGTCCTTGAACAGGGCGCATTCGTCGCCGGTGAGGTCCTTGCCCAGGACCGAGCCGAGAATGAAGCATTGCTGGTCGTTCATGGTGTTTCTCCTAGAGTCGCTTTAGAGCCTATTTCAGTAGGAACCTACTGAAATAGGCTCTTACTTGATGCGCATGCCCGGCTGGGCACCGCCGTCGGGGGAAAGCAGGAAGGGGCCGCCGCGCTCGTCGCTGGCGGCCAGGACCATGCCTTCGGATAAGCCGAATTTCATCTTGCGCGGGGCCAGGTTGGCGACCATCACCGTGAGCCGGCCCACCAGGCTTTCCGGTGAGTAGGCCGCCTTGATGCCGGCGAACACGGTGCGGGTTTCCGTGCCCAGGTCCAGGGTCAGCTTGAGCAGCTTCTCCGCGCCCTCCACGTGCTCCGCATTGGCGATGCGGGCGACGCGCAAATCCACCTTGGTGAAGTCGTCAATGGAAATGAAAGGCTCCCAGGGTGAGGCTACGGTTTCTGCCTTGGCCTCGGCTTGCTGGTGCTGGGCGTGCTTGACCGGTGCCGGCTCGGGTGTGGGCGCCAGGTTCTGCTTGTTTTCGTCCACCATGGCCTCGATCTTCTTCGGGTCGATGCGGGTCATCAGGTGCTGGTATTCGTGGATGGTGTGGCCCTCGGGCAGCGGCGCCCAGGCATCGGTCCAACCCAGGGCGGGGATGTCGAGGAAGGCTTCCACCTGGGCCGCGAGGGTGGGCAACACGGGCTTCAGGTACAGCGTCAGATCCCGGAACAGGGTGAGGGCGGTGGAGCAGACCTGGTGCAATTCCGCTTCCCTGCCTTCCTGCTTGGCCATTTCCCAGGGCTTCTTCTCGGCGATGTACAGGTTGGCGGCGTCGGCCAGGCGCATGATCTCCCGCAGGGCGCGGCCGAAGTCGCGGGACTCGTAGCTCTCGGCGATCTCGCCCTTGGCGAATGCGGCTTCGAACTCCGCCGTCGCGGCCCGGTCGCAGGCGCCCAAGCGACCGCCGAACTTCTTGCTGATGAAGCCCGCGCAACGGCTGGCGATGTTCACGTACTTGCCGACCAGGTCGCTGTTCACCCGCGCGGCGAAGTCCTCCAGGTTGAGATCGATGTCCTCCATGCTGCCGTTGAGCTTGGCGGCGTAGTAGTAGCGCAGCCACTCCGGGTTGAGGTGCTTCAGGTAGCTCTCGGCGGTGATGAAGGTGCCGCGGCTCTTCGACATCTTGGAACCGTTCACTGTCAGGAAGCCGTGGCAGAACACCCCGGACGGCGTGCGGAAGCCGGCGTGGTGCAGCTCGGCGGGCCAGAACAGGGCGTGGAAGTAGAGGATGTCCTTGCCGATGAAGTGGTAGACCTCGGCGCTGGAATCCGGCTTCCAGTACTCGTCGAAATCCAGGCCGTGCCGGTCGCAGTAGTTGCGGAAGCTGCCCATGTAGCCGATGGGCGCGTCCAGCCAGACGTAGTAGTACTTGCCCGGGGCGTCGGGGATCTCGAAGCCGAAGTAGGGCGTGTCCCGCGAGATGTCCCAGTCGGACAGGCCGCCCTCCAGCCATTCGTTGAGTTTATTTCCGGCCTCGGCCTGGACGTGCGGCGGCACGATCCAGCCGCGCAGGAAATCGGCGCAGCGCGGGTCGGAGAGCTTGAAGAAATAATGGTCCGACTGCTTCCTCACCGGCGCCGCGCCGGACACGGCGGAGTAGGGCTCGATGAGGTCCGTCGGCTGGTAGGCGGCGCCGCAGGCCTCGCAGGAATCGCCGTACTGGTCCTTGGCGTGGCACTTGGGGCACTCGCCCTTGATGAAACGGTCCGGCAGAAACATGGCCTTGACCGGGTCGTAGAACTGCTCGATGGCCCGCTTCTCGATCAGCCCGGCGTCGCGCAGACGGGTGTAGATGGTGTCGGCGTAATGGCGGGTTTCCGGGCTGTGGGTGGAGTAGTAGTTGTCGAAGCCCACGTGGAAGCCGTCGAAATCCCGCTTGTGCTCATGCCAGACCCGGTCGATGAGGGTTTCCGGCGTGATGCCTTCCTTCTCCGCGCGCAGCATGATGGGCGTGCCGTGGGTGTCGTCGGCACAGCAGTAGATGCAGTCGTGGCCGCGCATCTTCTGGAAGCGCACCCAGATGTCGGTCTGGATGTATTCGACCAGATGGCCCAGGTGGATGCTGCCGTTGGCGTAGGGCAGGGCGGAGGTGACGAGGATTTTGCGGGGCATGAGGCTTCCGGAGTGGGTCGGTTCCTTGAGCCAAGCATTTTAGCCGCGCCGAAGCCGGGCAAGGTGAAACACGTGGTGAAATCACATTGCCCTGCATGGTTGGCTTGGATAGAATGCGCCCCGACCTTAGGCGCGTAGCTCAGCTGGTTAGAGCACCACCTTGACATGGTGGGGGTCGTTGGTTCGAGTCCAATCGCGCCTACCAACTACAGGATTGAACGAGATGCTTGCGCGAACTTGTCTGACCGAGCGGATTCCCGTCACGGGTTGAGCCTTGTTCTTGTTTCATCCAGGAAAAAAGTGCGGCAGCCCCGCACTTTTTTTTTGCCTTTGAAGCTGTTGCCCGGAGTTCAGCATGCCCCAGATCAGATTGCCCGATGGTTCCGTCCGTGGATTCGAACATCCGGTGACCGTCGCCGAGGTGGCCGCCGGAATTGGTGCCGGCCTGGCCCGCGCCGCCCTGGCCGGCAAGGTGAACGGCAAGCTGGTGGATACCGCCTTCCGCATGGACCGGGACGTGGAGTTGGCCATCATCACCGACAAAGACGCGGAAGGCGTGGAGCTGATCCGCCATTCCACCGCCCACCTGCTGGCCTACGCGGTGAAGGAACTGTTCCCGGATGCGCAGGTGACCATCGGCCCGGTCATCGAGGATGGCTTCTACTACGACTTTTCCTACAAGCGGCCCTTCACACCCGAGGATCTGGCGGCCATCGAGAAGCGCATGGGCGAGCTGGCGAAGAAGGACATTCCCGTCTCCCGCGAGGAATGGGATCGGGACCAGGCGGTGAGCTTCTTCAAATCCATCGGCGAGCACTACAAGGCGGAACTCATCGCCGCGATTCCCGCCGGCCAGACCATTTCGCTGTACCGGGAAGGCGACTTCGTCGACCTCTGTCGCGGTCCCCACGTGCCCTCCACCGGCAAGCTCAAGGCCTTCAAGCTGATGAAGCTGGCCGGCGCCTACTGGCGTGGCGATTCGCGCAACGAGATGCTGCAACGGGTGTACGGCACCGCCTGGGCCAACAAGGACGACCTGGCCGCCTACCTGCACCGCCTGGAAGAGGCGGAGAAGCGCGACCACCGCCGCCTGGGCAAGCAGCTCAACCTGTTCCACCTGCAGGAAGAGTCGCCGGGCATGGTGTTCTGGCATCCGCACGGCTGGGTGCTGTGGCAGGAAATCGAGCAGTACATGCGCCGCAAGTTCATTGAGCACGGCTATCTGGAGGTAAAGACCCCCACCATCATGGACCACACGCTGTGGGAGAAGTCCGGCCACTGGGACAACTACCGGGAGAACATGTTCGTCACCGCCTCGGAAAACCGGGACTACGCGGTGAAGCCGATGAACTGCCCGGGTCACATCCAGATCTTCAACAACGGCCTGCGCTCCTACCGGGATTTGCCCATGCGCATCGCCGAGTTCGGCTCCTGCCACCGCAACGAGCCCTCCGGCGCCTTGCACGGGCTGATGCGGGTGCGCGCCTTTACCCAGGACGACGCCCATATCTTCTGTTCCGAAGGGCAGATCCAGTCGGAGGTGTCGGCGTTCATCCAGATGCTTCAGGACGTTTACGCCGATTTCGGCTTCTACGACGTGCTGGTGAAGCTGTCCACCCGGCCCGAGAAGCGGGTGGGCTCCGATGAGAGCTGGGATCGGGCCGAGACCGACCTGGCCGCCGCCCTCGACCAGAACGGTCTGAAATACGATCTGCAACCCGGTGAAGGCGCCTTCTACGGCCCGAAGATCGAGTTCACCCTGAAGGACTCCCTGGGCCGCCTGTGGCAGGTCGGCACCATCCAGCTCGACTTCAACCTGCCGGTGCGCCTGGGCGCCGAGTTCGTCGACGAGGACAACACGCGCAAGCCGCCGGTCATGCTGCACCGGGCCATCCTGGGCTCCATGGAGCGTTTCATCGGCATCCTCATCGAGCACTACGCCGGCAACTTCCCCACCTGGCTGGCGCCGGTGCAGGTGGTGGTCATGAACATCACCGACGCCCAGGCCAAATACGCGAAAGAGGTCGCGCAAGCCCTTAAGAAACAAGGCTTCCGCGTGGTTTCGGACTTGAGGAACGAGAAGATTACCTATAAAATCCGCGAGCACTCCATGCAGCGCGTGCCGTTCCAGGTGGTCGTCGGTGAAAAGGAACGCCAGGAAAACAAGCTGGCGATCCGCAAGCGCGGCGGCGAGGACCTGGGCCAGATGGACTTGCAAGCCTTCGTGGCCAAATTGCGGGAGAGTGAGTGAACAACCCGAGGAGCCGATGCAGCTGATCGGCTCCTCGTTTTTTCAAGGGGCTTGAGATAGCACAGGACAAGGACACACGGATCAATGGCGAAATCGACGTTTCGCCGGTCCGACTGGTAGGCGCGGACAGTGAGCAGTTGGGTATCGTCAGTCTGCGGGAAGCGTTGGCCAAGGCCGAAGAGGCCGAACTGGATCTGGTGGAGATTGCCCCACAGGCCCAGCCTCCGGTATGCCGGATCATGGATTACGGCAAGTTCAGGTACCAGGAGAGCAAGAAGCAGCACGAGGCCAAGCTCAAGCAGAAGCAGATCCAGGTCAAGGAAGTGAAATTCCGGCCGGGTACCGATGAAAACGACTACCAGGTCAAGCTGCGCAACCTGATCCGCTTCCTCGGAGAGGGTGACAAGGCGAAAGTGACCTTGCGCTTCCGGGGCCGGGAAATGGCCCACCAGGAGTTCGGCCTGGACTTGTTGAAGCGGGTGGAAGGCGATCTGACCGAATGGGGTTTGGTCGAGCAGTTCCCCAAGCTGGAAGGGCGCCAGATGATCATGGTGCTGGCCCCCAAAAAGAAAAAGTGATCCGGCATTAGCCGGGTCATCCCGCACATACCCTAAGGGGCATGAATACCCTAAAGGGCATAAAGGCGGGGAGCCAAAGTTTCACGAGGCGGGCGCGGGCCTCGAAAAAATCCGCGCCGACAAGTGCCGCTTGGCTGGTCAAGCGTTCCCGGTGGGAACCGCCAGGCGGCATCGAAAAATTGGAGCCAACATGCCCAAGATGAAGACCAAGAGCGGAGCCGCCAAGCGCTTCCGCGTGCGAGGCAGCGGCAGCATCAAGCGGTCCTCCGCCTACATGCGCCACATCCTCACCAAGAAGACCACCAAGCGCAAGCGCCACCTGCGCGGGATGTCCGACGTGAATCCTTCCGACGTCGGTCACGTGCGTGACATGATGCCCTACGCCTAAGAAAGGAGATCCGTCATGCCTCGCGTCAAACGTGGTGTAACCGCTCACGCCAGCCACAAGAAGGTCCTGGACGCCGCCAAGGGTTTCCGCGGCCGTCGCAAGAACGTCTTCCGGATCGCCAACGAAGCGGTCATGAAGGCCGGCCAATATGCCTATCGCGACCGTCGGCAGCGCAAGCGCCAGTTCCGCCAGCTGTGGATCGCCCGTATCAACGCCGCCGTGCGCGCGTTGGAATTGGACATGACCTACAGCGTGTTCATGAACGGCCTGAAGAAAGCCAACATCGACATCGACCGCAAGGTGCTGTCCGACATGGCCATCTTCGACCAGCCCGCGTTCGCCAAGATCGCCGAGCAGGCCAAGGCCAGCCTGGGGGCGTAAGCCATCCCAGACTGCACCGGGGGAGGCCTGCGAGGGCCTCCCTTTTTCTTTTTCTGATCAACGGATTCGCGCATGAATCTCGATGAAATTCTCAAGGAAGCCGAGCGGGAGTTCGCCGCCGCCGCCAGCCTGCCGGTCCTGGACCAGGTGAAGGCGCGCTTCATCGGCAAGAGCGGTGCCATCACGGAACAGATGAAGGGCCTGGGTGCATTGCCTCCCGAGGAGCGCAAGGCCGCCGGTGCCCGCATCAACCAGGTCAAGGACCAGGTGGAGGCGCTGTTGAAGGCCCGCCGCGATGCCCTCCAGGCCGCCGAGCTGGAGAAGCAACTGGCCGCCGAATCCCTGGACGTGACCCTGCCCGGCCGGGGCGAGGGCATGGGCGGCCTGCATCCGGTGACCCGCACCCTGGCCCGCATCGAGCAATTGTTCGCCTCCATCGGCTTCACCGTGGCGGACGGTCCGGAGATCGAGACCGACTTCTACAACTTCACGGCCCTGAACATCCCGGAGAACCACCCGGCCCGGGCCATGCACGACACCTTCTACCTGGAGGGCGGCCACCTGCTGCGCACCCACACCTCGCCGGTGCAGGTGCACTACATGCAGAACCACCAGCCCCCCATCCGCATCATCGCCCCCGGCCGGGTCTACCGCTGCGATTCCGACGTGACCCACACCCCCATGTTCCACCAGGTGGAAGGGCTGTGGGTGGATGAATCCGTGTCCTTCGCCGACCTGAAGGGCGTGCTGGCGGACTTCATGGCGCGCTTTTTCGAACGGGACACGCTGCCGGTGCGCTTCCGCCCCTCCTTCTTCCCCTTCACCGAGCCCTCCGCCGAAATGGACATCGGCTGCGTCATCTGCGAGGGCGCCGGCTGCCGGGTCTGCTCCCACACCGGCTGGCTGGAGGTGCTGGGCTGCGGCATGGTGCACCCCAACGTCTTCGGCCACGTGGGCATCGACGGCGAGCGCTACCAGGGCTTCGCCTTCGGCCTGGGCGTGGAGCGGCTGGCCATGCTGCGCTACGGCGTGGATGACCTGCGGCTGTTCTTCGAGAATGACGCCCGCTTCCTGAAGCAGTTCGCCTGAGGAATTTCGACCATGCAATTCTCCGAAGCCTGGCTGAAAAGCCTCGTCGATCCCAAGCTGCCCACCGCCGAGCTGGGCCATCTGCTGACCATGGCTGGCCTCGAGGTGGAGGCCCTGGAGCCCGCCGCGCCCGCCTTCACCCGGGTGGTGGTGGCGGAAATCCTGAGCGCCGAGAAGCATCCCAACGCCGACCGCCTCCAGGTCTGCCAGGTCAACGTGGGCGAAGTAGCACCCCTGACCATCGTCTGCGGCGCCCCCAACGCCCGCGCCGGCCTGAAGACCCCCTGCGCCCTGGTGGGGGCCCGACTGCCCGGTGACTTCCAGATCAAGCAGGCCAAGGTTCGCAGCGTGGAATCGTTCGGCATGCTCTGCTCCGCCAAGGAACTGGGTCTGTCCGCCGACGCCGCCGGCATCATGGAACTGCCCGCCGACGCGCCGGTGGGCGCGGCCCTGCGAGACTGGCTGGACCTGGACGACCATCTCATCACCCTCAAGCTCACGCCCAACCGGGGCGACTGCCTGTCGGTGCTGGGCATCGCCCGGGAAGTGGCGGCCCTCACCGGCAATGCCCTGGAAGGCGTGGATTGTTCCGCCGTCGCCGCCCAAGTGGCCGATACCTATCCCGTGGTCATCGAGCACGAGGCCGGTTGTCCCCGTTATGTCGGCCGGGTGATCCGGGGCATCGATCCCAGGGCCACGACCCCCGTCTGGATGGTGCGGCGCCTGGAGCGTTCCGGCCTGCGGCCCATCCATCCGGTGGTGGACGTGACCAACTACGTGCTGCTGGAACTGGGCCAGCCCATGCACGGCTTCGACCTGGCCCGGCTGCGGGGCCCCATCCGCGCCCGTCTGGCCCGTTCCGGTGACAAGCTCGAACTGCTCAATGGCGAGGTCATGGAGCCGGCCGCGGATGCCTTGGTCATCGCCGACGACAGCGGTCCCCTGGCCCTGGCCGGCATCATGGGCGGCGTGGGCAGCGGGGTGACCGAGGCCACCGTCGACGTGTTCCTGGAGGCCGCCCACTTCACGCCCGACGCCATTGCCGGCCGCGCCCGCCGCCACGGCCTGTCCACCGATTCCTCGCACCGCTTCGAACGCGGCGTGGACCCGGAACTGCCGCGCTTCGCCATGCAGCGGGCCACCCGCCTGATCCTGGACATCTGCGGCGGCCAGTGCGGCCCCGTGGTGGAATGCGGACCCGGCGCCGCGTCGAAGGCTCCCGTGGATTTCCGCCCCGCCCGCGCCCGCAAGATCCTGGGTTTCGATCTGGATGACGGCGCCATGCTGGGCATTCTCGCCCGCCTGGGCATGACAGTCGGCACCGAGGGCGCCAGCGTTCGGGTGCAGGCTCCCAGCCACCGATTCGACATCAGCCGCGAAGTCGACCTCATCGAAGAGGTCGCCCGCGTTCACGGCTACGACGCCATCCCCGCCGTCACCCTGCGCGGCGATCACACCATGTTGCCGGCCGGGGAGGGTGCACGCTCCGTTGCCGATCTAAAAAAGCTATTGGTGGCAAGGGGTTATCAGGAAAACATTACCTATAGCTTCACTTCAGAGGAAGTGGATCGGGACTTCCGTTCCCAGGGCGAGATCCTGCCCCTGCTCAACCCCATCGCCAGCCAGATGGGCGTCATGCGTGGCAGCCTGCTGGGTGGCTTGGTGCAATCCCTGCGCCACAACCTGAACCACGGTCAGGAACGCCTGCGCATCTTCGAGGCCGGTCGCGCCTTCATCAGCGCCGGCGCCGAGGACCAGCCGCAACGTATCGCCGCCCTGGCCTTCGGCGCCTGCCGCCCCGAGCAATGGGGTGAGAAGGCCCGGCCGGTGGATTTCTTCGATCTGCGCGCCGACCTCGATGCCATGCTGCATCCGCGGGTCGCCGAGTACCGGCCCGCAGCCCATCCCGCCCTGCATCCGGGCCAGTCCGCCGAGGTGTGGCTGGAGGGTGCCGCCATCGGCTGGATTGGCAGCCTGCATCCCCGGTTATCGCAGAAATACGGCTTCGCCAAGGCGCCGGTGCTGTTCGAGATCGACTTACGGCCCTTGCTCGAACAGGGCGCCCCCCGCTATCAGGGGCTGGCGCGTTTCCCCGCGGTGCGCCGGGATTTGGCCGTGCTGGTGGATGACGCCTTGCCTTTGGGCGATATCGAGGCTGCGGTCCGCGACGCGAAGCCGGGCCTGGTAGCAGACTTTGCCTGCTTCGATGTGTACCAGGGGCAGGGTGTGGAGCAAGGCAAAAAAAGCCTTGCTTTCAAGATGTTGTTACAACATACTGAGAAAACGCTTACAGATTCCGAGATCGAGGCCGCCGTGGCGGGCGTCTTGGAGTTGCTGGCACTACGCTTCAACGCAACGCTACGTGGTTAAGGGAGCAAGACCTGCATGACCCTGACGAAGGCAGAACTGGCCAACCTGTTGTTCGAAAAGGTCGGCCTCAATAAAAGAGAAGCCAAGGACATGGTGGAGACCTTTTTCGAGGAAGTCCGCACGGCCCTGGAGAACGGCGACAGCGTCAAACTGTCCGGTTTCGGCAACTTCCAGTTGCGCGAGAAGCCTCCGCGGCCGGGCCGCAACCCCAAGACCGGCGAGGAAATGCCCATCACGGCGCGCCGTGTCGTCACCTTCCATGCCAGCCAGAAACTGAAGGATATGGTGGAAGAGGCTCATGTCGGACCCGCTGCCCGCAACTGAACTGCCGCCGATCCCGCCGAAACGCTATTTCACCATCGGTGAAGTGAGCGAACTGTGCGGTGTGAAACCGCATGTCCTGCGCTATTGGGAACAGGAATTCAACCAGCTCAAGCCGGTTAAACGGCGCGGCAACCGGCGCTACTACCAGCATCACGAGGTGATGCTCATCCGCCGCATCCGCGAACTGCTCTATGAGCAGGGCTTCACCATCAGCGGTGCCCGCAACCGACTGCTGAGCGAGGGGGGCGAATCCGCCCATATCCCGGCCGAGGAGGCGGAAAGCATTGATCTGGCTGCGATCAAGAAGGAATTGGCCGAGATCCTCGGCATTCTGAAAAGTTGAGGCCCAAGTCGACCTACTGACGGAAAATTCCACACAACTGGCGTGCAAATCCATGGATTAGCACGGGATTTTCGCGTATCGCGCGTTTTTTTCCTGGTGGTGTTTACCGAACCCTCCCGACCCCCTATAATGCGCGGCGTTCGGGGCGTAGCGCAGCCTGGTAGCGCACCTGCATGGGGTGCAGGGGGTCGGAAGTTCGAATCTTCTCGCCCCGACCATTTTCCCTCTCCCAATCCGCGGCGAATGCGAATCCTGCTCAGCAACGATGACGGCTACTTCGCACCAGGACTCGCCGTCCTCGCCGCGACGCTGGGTCGCCGCGGCCACACCGTGACCGTCGTCGCGCCCGAGCGCGACCGCAGTGGCGCCAGCAATTCACTCACCCTGGATCGTCCGCTCATGGTGCGGCAGACACCGTCCGGCTTCCATTACGTCAACGGCACGCCCACCGACTGCGTGCATCTCGCGGTGACCGGGCTGCTGCCCGAGTTGCCGGACATGGTCATTTCCGGCATCAATCACGGCGCCAACATGGGCGACGACACGGTGTATTCCGGCACCGTCGCGGCGGCCACTGAGGGGTTCCTGCTCGGCATTCCCTCCGTCGCGGTTTCCCTGGCGAACCTGCAGGGTGAGCATTTCCAGACCGCCGCCGACTTCGTGGCCGGCCTCGCCGATCGTTTCGCGGCCAACCCGGTGCCCGAGCATGTGTTGTTGAACGTCAACGTGCCCGATCTGCCGGCAGACCGCATCCAGGGCGTCGAGGTGACCCGCCTGGGCCGCCGCCACAAGGCGCAGGACACGGTGAAGACCGTCAACCCGCGCAATCAGACCATGTACTGGGTGGGCGCCGCTGGCGCCGCGCAGGATGCCGGCCCCGGCACCGATTTCCACGCCGTGGCGCATGGCCGCATTTCCCTGACGCCCTTGCAACTGGACCTGACCCGTTACGCACAGATGGGATTGATCGAGGATTGGCTCGGCCGATGAGCGTGCACGGCATCGGCATGACCTCGCAGCGCGCGCGTGCGCGCATGCTCGAAAACCTCAAGGCGCAGGGCATCGCCGACCCCCTGGTGCTGGCCGCCATGCAGGCGATTCCGCGCCACCCCTTCCTGGAGGAAAGCATCCAGCAAAGGGCGTACGACGAGACGCCGCTGCCCATCGGCCAGGGTCAGACTATTTCCAGTCCTTACATCGTCGCGCGCGCTTGCGAGCTGGTTTGTCGCGGCCACACGCTGGAGCGCGTGCTGGAGATCGGCGGCGGCTGCGGCTATCAGGCCGCCGTGTTGTCCAGGCTGGCGCGCGAGGTGCTGAGCCTGGAGCGCATTGCCAAGCTGGTCGGCAAGGCGCGCCAGACCTTGCGGGAACTGCGCATCAACAATGTGCTGATCAAGAACGTCGACGGCAGCTTTGGCTACCCGGCTGCGGCGCCCTACGATGCCATCATCGTCGCCGCAGCCATGCCCTATATCCCCGAGGAACTGACGCGGCAGTTGAAACCGGGCGGACGCCTGGTGGCACCCGTGGGCGCGGGCGACAGCCAGCGCCTGGTGATGATCGAGGCAGGTCCGGAAGGCGCATGCACGCGGCAGGAGCTGGAGGCGGTGAAATTCGTGCCCCTGCTTTCGGGAGTGACTTGAGGCTGCTCCCGCTCGCCCTGGTCGCGCTGGTTCTGGCGGGCTGTTCGGCGACCCAGAGCCCGGCGCCGGTGCGCGAGGCGGGTTCCCGCGCGACGCGATCCCAGGCCGAGGCGCCGCCCGGCCATTACCGGGTGCGTGTCGGAGACACGCTGTACAAGATCGCTTTCCAGCATGGCGTCGATGTCGCCGCCCTCGCGGGCTGGAACCGGATCGAAGATCCGCACCGTCTGCTCGTGGGCCAGCTGCTGCGCGTGACGCCGCCGCCCGCGGCATCGCGTACCCCGATCGCCGAGGCGAAGGCGGCCCCGGCCTCGGTTCGCAGGCCGGAGCCGGACGAGGCGCCGCCCGATCTGTGGACCTGGCCGGCGCGCGGCCCCTTGCTGGCGCGCTACGGCGAGGCCGGCGGCAAGGGTTTGGGCATCGCCGGCGAGCGCGGCCAGATCGTGCGGGCTGCCGCCTCGGGCCACGTCGCCTATGCCGGCTCCGGCTTGCGGGGCTATGGAAAACTCATCATCATCCGTCACGGCAAGACCCTGCTGTCCGCCTACGCCCACAACGCCCGCATCCTCGTGGCGGAGGGGCAGCCGGTGGCGCGCGGTCAGGCCATCGCCGAGATGGGCGACAGCGACGCGGATCGGGTCAAGCTCTATTTCGAGATACGCGAGTTCGGCAAACCCGTGGATCCGCTCGATTACCTGCCCAAACTGAGTTGAGCGCCATGATGCAGGAAGAGAATTATCCGGGTGCCTCCGAATCCGAACCCCACCTCGACGGCGAGGCGGAGGACATCTGCGAGACCGCGAGCGCCGAGTCGGCCCCGGATTTCGAGGAGATTCCCGACGTCACCCAGCTCTACCTGAACGAGATCGGCAAGGAAGGCCTGCTTTCCCCGGACGAGGAGCGGGATCTCGCCTTCCGCGTGCGCCGCGGCGATTTCGCCGCCCGCCAGAGCATGATCGAGCACAACCTGCGCCTGGTGGTGAACATCGCCAAGCACTACATCAATCGCGGCCTGTCCCTGCTCGATCTCATCGAGGAAGGCAATCTCGGCCTCATGCACGCCCTCGACAAATTCGAGCCGGAACGCGGTTTCCGCTTCTCCACCTACGCCACCTGGTGGATCCGGCAGAACATCGAGCGGGCGATCATGAACCAGTCGCGCACCATCCGCCTGCCGGTGCACATCATCAAGGAACTCAACATCTACCTGCGCGCCCAGCGCCACCTGGAGATGCATGGCGTGCCCGACGCCGGACCGGAAGACATCGCCCACCTCACCGGCCGGCCGGTCGAGGAGGTGCGCCGCGTGCTGGCCCTGAACGAACGCGTCGCTTCGCTGGACGCGCCGCTGGACATCGACCCCACCCTGTCCATCGGCGAGGCCATTGCTGACGAGCATTCGGAATTGCCTGAAGATCTGTTGCAGACGGCGGAAGTCGAGGAATACGTGCGGGAGTGGCTGCTGGAGCTGCCGGACAAGCACCGCTGGGTGATCGAGCGCCGCTTCGGCCTCAACAACCAGGACGTGGCCACCCTGGAAGATCTCGCCGATCATCTCAACGTCACCCGCGAACGGGTCCGCCAGATCCAGCTCGAGGCCCTGCAGACCCTGCGCCGCATCCTGCGCCGCAAGGGCATGTCCAAGGACGGTCTGCTGTGAAGCCGGCCGCGGAGCGCTTGCCCTGGGCGGACATCGACACGGTGTTGCTGGACATGGACGGTACCCTGCTCGACCTGCATTACGACAACCATTTCTGGCAGGTCTACGTGCCGGAGAAGTTCGCCGAGCGCCACGGCCTGCCGCCGGAGGAAGCCCATGCCGAATGTTTTCGCCGCTACAACGCCAAGGCCGGCACCCTGGACTGGTATTGCGTGGATTACTGGAGCGAGCAACTGGAGCTGGACATCGTCCGTCTGAAGGAGGAACTGGCCCACCTCATCGCCGTGCATCCCGAGGTGACCGACTTCCTCGCCGCGCTGCGGGCGGCGGGCAAGCGCGTGGCGCTGGTCACCAACGCCCACCGCAAGAGCCTGCGCCTGAAGATGGAGCGCACCGGCCTGGCGGTGCATTTCGACGCCCTGCACGTTTCCCACGAATACGGCCTCGCCAAGGAGGACCCGGGTTTCTGGGCGGCGCTGCGCGGCAACGAACCCTACGATCCGGAACGCAGCCTGCTGGTCGACGACAGCCTGCCGGTGCTGCGCGCGGCGCGGACCTTCGGCATCGCCCACCTGCGCGCGGTGTACCGGCCGGACACGCGCCTGCCGGAGAAGGACGTGGGGGAATTTCCCGCGATCCGGCGTTTCAGCGAAATCACTCCGGAGCTTCCGCAATGACCATCAGCAAGAGCGATTTCGAGACGGTCCGCCGCGTCTACCTGTTCTCCGGCCTGGCCGACGAGGAGTTCCTCGAGGTCATCGTGCACGCCACGCCCATCACCCTGGCGCCGGGCCAGTTGCTGTTCAACCAGGGCGATCCCGCCGTGGCCTTCTACTGGGTGGCGGAAGGTGTGGTCCGCCTGTTCCGCGCTTCGCCCCAGGGCGAGGAAAAGGTCATCGATCTGGTGGGGGTCAATCGCATGTTCGCCGAGGCCACGCTGTTCATGGGCGGCCGCTATCCGGTCAACGCCGCGGCGCAGGGCTCCTGCCGGCTGCTGGCCTTCGACAGCCGGGCCTTCAAGGAATGGCTGGGCCGCGACAGCGAACGCTGCTTCCGCATGATGGCCGGCATGAGCGCGCGCCTGCACAAGCTGGTCAACGAGATCGACCGCCTCACCCTGATGAAGGGCGCCGATCGCCTGCTGCAATACCTCCTGGACCATTCCGATCCCGATGAAACCGGCCGCCAGCGCGTCGAATGGGAAGCGCCCAAGCAGGTCATCGCCTCGCGCATCGGCGTCAAGCCGGAGACCCTGTCGCGCCTGCTGCACAAGCTGACCGACCAGGGCTGCATCGAGGTGCACGGCCAGGTGCTCTACATCCGCGACGCCGAGCGGCTGCGTCAGGCGGACATCGAATAGTTCAGGCGGGAATAAGCGCCGCCGCCACGCGCCGGCCCTCCGCGGCGAGGATGTTGTAGGTGCGGCAGGCCGCTGCAGTGTCCATCACTTCCACGCCGATGCGGGCTTTCAGCAGGCCTGCGTACAGGCCGGGTGGGGGAAAGCGCGGCCGGGCGCCACTGCCCAGCAGCACGATTTCCGGCGCGCGCAGGGCGAGGGCGTCGAAATGCACGCGGGCGAGTTCCTCGAAGACGGCTGCCCAGCCAGTCACCACCTCATCGGGCAAGACGATCACGCCGCGCTCGTGGCGCACGCCGTTGATCAGCACGTGGCCCGGGCCGTGGCCGGTGATCTGGTTGAGACCCTCGATGCGGGAAAGGTGCAGTTTCATGGCAGGAGTGGCGAGATAAATTTCGAATCCGACCGCGCCGGATTGCCCGTGAAATGGGCGCTCAGGTAAGATTACCCGCTTTTACGACGCCCCGTCAGCAATGGAAGAATTTCCTAGAATCAAGCGGCTGCCGCCCTACGTCTTCAACATTACCGGCGACCTGAAGATGGCCGCCCGGCGGCGGGGCGAGGACATCATCGACTTCGGCATGGGCAATCCGGACCAGCCCACGCCACCCCACATCGTCGAGAAGATGATCGAGACCGCCCGGCGCGGCGACACCCACCGCTACTCGGTGTCGAAGGGCATCCCGCGCCTGCGCAAGGCCATCTGCAACTGGTACAAGACCCGCTACGACGTGGACTTCGACCCGGAGAAGGAGGCCATCGTCACCATCGGCTCGAAGGAGGGCATCGCCCACCTGGCCCTGGCGACCCTGGACCGCGGCGATATCGTGCTGGTGCCGAATCCCAGCTACCCCATCCACATTTACGGCCCGGTCATCGCCGGCGCCGACATCCGCCACATCCCGATGACGCCGGGGGTGAACTTCTTCGAGGAAATGGAAACGGCCATCCGCAACCATTGGCCGAAGCCGAAGATGCTCATCCTCAACTTCCCGTCCAACCCCACCACCCAGTGCGTGGAGCTCGAGTTCTTCGAGAAGGTGGTGGCCATGGCGAAGGAGTACGGCATCCTGGTGGTGCACGACATTGCCTACGCCGACATCGTCTTCGACGGCTATCAGGCTCCCTCCATCATGCAGGTGAAGGGTGCCAAGGACGTGGCGGTGGAGTTCTTCACCCTGTCCAAGAGCTACAACATGCCCGGCTGGCGGGTCGGCTTCATGGTTGGCAACCAGCGTCTTTGCGCCGCCCTGGCGCGCATCAAGAGCTACCACGACTACGGCACCTTCACGCCCATCCAGGTGGCGGCGATCACCGCCCTGGAAGGCCCGCAGGATTGCGTGCGGGATATCTGCGAGTTGTATCGCAAGCGGCGCAATTCGCTCATCAAGGGACTCAACGAGGTGGGCTGGAAGGTGGAGGCGCCGAAGGCGACCATGTTCGTCTGGACGCCGATCCCCGAGCCCTACGCCGAGATGAAGTCCCTGGAGTTCTCCAAGAAGCTGCTGCTCGACGCCAAGGTCGCGGTCGCACCCGGCGTCGGCTTCGGCGACTACGGCGACGACCACGTGCGCTTCGCATTGATCGAGAACGAGCACCGTACCCGCCAGGCCATTCGCGGCCTGCGCGACATGTTCCGCAAAGATGGATTACTGAAATGAAACCAATCAACGTAGGCCTGCTGGGCATCGGCACCGTCGGCGGCGGCACCTGGACCGTTCTCACCCGCAACGCGGAGGAAATCACCCGCCGCGCAGGCCGTCCCATCCACATCACCGCCGTGGCCGACCGCAACCTGGACCTGGCCCGCTCGGTCACCGGCGGCAAGGCGCGCATCACCGACGATGCCTTCGCCCTGGTGAAGGATCCCGAGATCGACATCATCGTCGAACTCATCGGTGGCTACACCGTGGCCAAGGAACTGGTCCTGGCCGCAATCGACCACGGCAAGCACGTGGTCACCGCCAACAAGGCTCTGCTCGCCGTGCACGGCAACGAGATCTTCGCCGCCGCCCAGAAGAAGGGCGTCATGGTCGCCTTCGAGGCCGCCGTCGCCGGCGGCATCCCCATCATCAAGGCCCTGCGCGAGGGCCTGTCCGCCAACCGCATCCAGTGGATCGCCGGCATCATCAACGGCACCACCAACTTCATTCTTTCCGAGATGCGGGACAAGGGCCTGGCCTTCGCCGACGTGCTCAAGGAAGCCCAGCGCCTGGGCTATGCCGAGGCCGATCCCACCTTCGACATCGAAGGTGTGGACGCCGCCCACAAGGCGACGCTTATGTCCGCCATCGCCTTCGGCATCCCCATCCAGTTCGACAAGGCCCACATCGAGGGCATCTCCAAGCTGGAAGCGGCCGACATCCGGTACGCCGAGCAACTGGGCTATCGCATCAAGCTGCTCGGCATCACCAAGCGCGTGGAGCGCGGCGTGGAACTGCGCGTGCATCCCGCCCTTGTGCCGGCCAAGCGCCTCATCGCCAACGTCGAGGGCGCCATGAACGCCGTGCTGGTCTGGGGCGACGCCGTCGGCGCCACCCTCTACTACGGCAAGGGCGCTGGTGCCGAGCCCACCGCCAGCTCGGTCATCGCCGACCTGGTCGACGTCACCCGCCTGCACACCGCCGACCCCCTGCACCGTGTGCCGCACCTGGCCTTCCAGCCGGACCAGCTCACCGACCTGCCCATCCTGCCCATGGAAGAGGTGGAGACGGCGTACTACCTGCGTCTGCGCGCCCTCGATAAGCCCGGCGTGCTGGCCGACATCACCCGCATCCTGGCCGACCTGGAAATCTCCATCGACGCCATGCTGCAACGCGAGCCGGAAGAGGGCGAGGACCAGACCGATATCGTCCTGCTCACCCACGTGGCTAGGGAAAAGGCCGTCAACGCCGCCATCGCCAAGATCGAAGGCCTCCCCAGCATCGCCGGCAAGGTGACACGTATCCGCATGGAAGAGTTGAAGGGCTGAGCCCTCACCCCCCTCGCCCGCAAGCGGGAGAGGGGATTATTGCAACGGAATCCGCCATGAAATACGTCAGCACCCGGGGCCGCGCCCCCGCCCTGAGCTTCTCGGAAATCCTGCTGGGCGGCCTGGCACCGGACGGCGGCCTCTATTTGCCCGAGACCTATCCGCACTTCGATGCCGCTGACCTGGCGGCCATGCGGAAGATGGACTACCGGGAACTGGCCTTCGCCATCCTGTCCCGGCTGGCCGACGACATCCCCGCCGCCGATCTGAAGGCCCTGGTGGACAAGACCTACACGGTCGAGGCCTACAGCCACGGCCGGCCGGATTCCGATTTCGGCCAGATCACGCCCCTGCGCAAGCTGGAGGACGGTCTATATATCCTCGAACTGTCCAACGGCCCCACCCTGGCCTTCAAGGACATGGCCATGCAGCTCCTGGGCAACCTGTTCGAGTACGCCCTGGACAAGGTGGGTCAGGACATCAACATCCTCGGCGCCACCTCCGGCGACACCGGTTCCGCCGCCGAGTACGCCATGCGCGGCAAGCACAACGTGCGGGTGTTCATGCTCTCGCCGGCGCAAGGCATGACCCCCTTCCAGCAGGCTCAGATGTACAGCCTGCAGGACGCCAACATCTTCAACATCGCCGTGCGCGGGGTATTCGACGATTGCCAGGACATTGTCAAGAATGTCTCCAATGACCTTGAATTTAAAGCGAAATATCGCATTGGAGCGGTGAATTCCATCAACTGGGGCCGTATCGCCGCCCAGGTGATCTACTACTTCAAGGCCTACTTTGCCGCGACCGCGAACGCGGGCCAGCAGGTCAGCTTCTGCGTGCCTTCCGGCAATTTCGGCAACGTCTGCGCCGGCCACATCGCCCGCATGATGGGCCTGCCCGTGGCCCAACTGGTGGTGGCCACCAACGAGAACGACGTGCTCGACGAGTTCTTCCGCAGCGGCGTCTATCGGCCCCGCACCGCCGCGCAGACCCTGCACACCTCGAGCCCGTCCATGGACATCTCCAAGGCCTCCAACTTCGAGCGTTTCATCGCCGACCTGGCCGGGCGTGATTACGCCAGGGTGGCGGAGCTGTGGAAGGCGGTCGATGCCGGCGGCAGTTTCGACCTCAACGCCGACGGCCTCTTCGCAAAGGTGAAGGATTTCGGCTTCGCCTCGGCTAGCAGCAGCCACGCCGACCGGGTGGCCACCATCCGCATGGCCTGGTCGCGCTACCAGACCATGATCGACACCCACACCGCCGACGGCCTCAAGGTGGGGCTGGAGCACCGGCAGCCGGGGATTCCCATGATCTGCCTGGAAACCGCGCTGCCCGCCAAATTCGAGGAAACCATCCGCGAAGCCCTGAACCTGCGCCCCGAACGTCCAGCCGGCCTGGAGAACCTGGAAGCGCTGCCGCGCCGGGTGCAGACCATGGACCCGGACACGGCCGCCATCCAGGCCTACATCGCCCGGCACGCCGACGATCCGCTGCCCCGATGAGGGACTGGCGCCGGCTGATCGCGGTCCTGCTCGGCCTGCTGCTGCTGGTCGGGCTGGGCCAGGCCTTCTGGAGCGGTTCGCGCGGCGAGGCGGAAATCCGTGTCGCCCAACTGCCGCCGGAGGCGCGCGAAACCCTGGCGCTGATCGAGCGCGGCGGTCCCTTCCCCTACAGCAAGGACGGCACGCTGTTCCGCAACCGCGAAGGCCTGCTGCCGGACCGGGAACGCGGCTATTACCGGGAGTACACGGTGCCGACGCCCGGCGCCAAGAACCGCGGCGCCCGCCGCATCGTCACCGGGCGGGGCGGCGAAGCCTGGTACACGGCGGATCACTACCAATCCTTCCGCCGCATACGGGAGTGACATGCCCAAGCTGCAAGACATCCTTGCCGATCCCGCCCTGAACGGGGTCTATCGCCTCGCCGCGCAGGCTGAACTGGTGCCCGTGCTGGATGGCGACGGTCTGCGCGGCAAGTCGGAACTGCTCGATGCCCTCGGGCGCGCCCTCGATTTCCCGGATTACTACGGCGGCAACTGGGATGCCGTGGAAGAGTGCCTGCTCGACCTGTCCTGGCGGCAAGGCCCGCTCTGGCTGCTGATCCGCCGGGCCGGGGCACTGCCCGAAGGCACGCGCGCCACGCTTTGCGACATCTTCGCCGACGCCGCGCGCCACTGGGCGCAGCACGGCCGCGTCTGCAGCCTGTTCCTGAGCGAGTTGGAAGAGTCCGGCTTGCCGGAAGCGACCTGACCCCCGCGCTTCAGGCCTTGCCCTTCTGCAGGTGGGCCACCGCCCACACCGCCGCCTCCACCCGCGAGCGCAGGCTGAGTTTGCGCAGGATGTGCTTGACGTGGACTTTCACCGTGCCCTCGGCGATGTCCAGCTCCTTGCCGATGACCTTGTTGCTCATGCCGGCGGCGATGCGCTCCAGGATGCGGACTTCCTGCTCGGTGAGGTCGGCCTCCTGCGGTGTTTCCGGGCGGTTCTGGTCGCGCAGGGCGGCGGCCATGACGTGGGTGAGGGCGTCCGGAAATGATATGACCTTGCCGGCGGCGGCGGCGCGCAGGCTCTCCACCATCTGTTCCGGTTCCATGTCCTTCAACAGGTAGCCGTCGGCGCCGATGCGCAGGGCGGACACCAGATCCTCCGCCTGGTCGGAAACGGTGATCATCACCACGCGCGTGTCCGGGCAGCTGGTTTTCACCGCCTTCAGCACCTCCAGGCCGCTCATGTCCTTCATGTTGAGATCGAGCAGCAGCAGATCGGGCTTGCACTTTCGCACCATGGCCAGGCCATCGACGCCGCAGGAGGCCTCGCCGACCAGATCGAAGCCGGGAATGGTACCCAGCAACTGGATGAGTCCGCGACGAAAGAGGGGATGGTCATCGACGGTGACCACGCTGAGAGGGGGATTCAAGTCGTTTCCTTTAGGGTGCAAGGGGTACGGGGTCAGGCGCGGAAATCGGTCGCGGGGCCTGTTCGGACAGCGTGCCCACGGCCATGGGGACGCCAAGGGCGGCCTGCTCCCGCTCGACGGCGAAGCAAAGATACACACCCGTACCGCCGCCGGCCCGGTTGCCCACCTCCAGACGTCCGCGCAGGCCCGCGGCGCGCTCGCGCATGATGTTGAGTCCGTAGTGGTGGGCCGGGGTGGCGGAGGCGGGCGGTAGTCCGACCCCGTCGTCCTCCACGCTTACCCGTACCTCGCCCTCGGCGTGCAGCACCCTTACCGCGATGTGGCTGGCCTCGGCGTGGCGCACCACGTTGTAGAGCGCCTCGCGGATGATCTGCAGGCTGTGGATTTCCTGGTTAGGCGTCAGATGGCAGCCCTCCAGACGGGTATCCAGTTCGATGGGAACACCGCTGCGATCGCTCATTTCCTTCACCGTGCGGCGCAGCAGGTCGATGAAATCACCGTGCATCTTCAGGCGGAAGGTGGCCAGCAGTTCGCGCAACTGCCGATAGGCGGAAGAGATGCCCTCGCGCAGGTCGCGCAGGATGGTCTCGGCCTGCTCACGCTGCCGCGGCTCGGCCAGCACCGGCTGCAGCAGGCTGGCCTGGATCTTCATGTAGGACAGCGACTGGGCGATGGAGTCGTGCAGTTCCCGCGCGATCACCGAGCGCTCTTCCTGTAGCGCCAACAGGCGTTCCTGCTCGGTGCGCCGGGAAATGCCCAGGGCGATGCCGATATGACGGCATAGGGCCTTCAACAACTGTTCCTGCCAGTCTTCCAGGCGGCGGCCGGCGGGTAGCGCGAGGCGCAGCATGCCATACAGGCCTTCGTTGTCGCGCAGGGGTACCACCAGAACGTCCAGATCACACTCGCGCACGTAGTGCCAGTGTTCTTCGGAAGCATGCGCGCGCGCGCAACGGGCGCAGGCATCGGCGCCGCTGTCGGTGCACACCGGCAGGCTGGAAGCCAGGATCTGCGCGCCGCCTTCATGCTTCGGCAACAAACAGGCCATGCTGCCGGAAAGCCCGAACAGGCGTTCGATTTCGCCGAGCATGGCCTGGTAGGTTTCCGGCGCCACCGGCGCGTGGTGCAGGCGGGCGATGCTGTGGTAGAGCAGTTCCAGCGACTGGTTGCTGCGGCTGAGCGCGGCGGTCTTTTCCGCCACCCGCTGCTCAAGGCCGTGATACAGCTTGCCCAGTTCCCCCGCCATGGTGTTGAAGGCCTGGCCGAGCCGGCCGAGTTCGTCCTGGCTGGACAGGTGGTTGCGCGCCTCGAAATCGCCGCGGGAGATGCGCGTGGCGTTGTCCAGCAATGCGTCCAGAGGGGCCAGTACGCGCTTGCGCACCCACAGCATGGCAGTCAGCAGAACCATGACGATCAGCACCAGCGCCACCCCGAGGATGGCGCGCAACTGGCTGATGCGCGCCTCGGTGTCCGCTTCGAGCTGGGCCACCATGGTGTTGATCTCATCGACGAAGCCATCGATGACCGCCAACAATTCATTGTGATGCGCGGCAGGCAGCAGGTTAGGGCCGGGCAACGCCTCTTCCGCCAACATCGGCTTCAGGCGGGTTCTCCATGTGCGTTCAACGGCTTGGTAGGTGGCGGCGTAATCGCTGTCCGGCTGTCTTCGCAGGGCGTTTTGCAGGGAGAGATCCGCCAGGCTCGCCTCGAACTGCGTCATCGCCACCAGCAGGGGACCGTGCGAGGTGGCGCCGTTCATCACATCCGCGAGTACCTGGCTGCCCATGCGATGGCTCTGCTTGCGCAGGCTGCCGGCCACGTTGATGGCGCTGCCGCTGCCCTGCACGCGTTCGGCGACGATGCCGGAAGCGGCGATGCCGCCCACGCCTATGGTGGTGATGGCGATCATGGACAGGGCCAGGCCCACGAGTATGGAGTGCCTGGACAGTTCAACGCGTGCATCACTCATCGCGCTCTCCGCATGTGGCGACATCGCCAAGATTGCGTCGAATAATAAGAGATACCCCCTTCGCGTCGGAACACCATAACTAAAGATATAGAGCTTGTCTGATATCAAGAAAATCAAGCAGCTACGTAACAAACTACTACCACCAAAGTGGTATTCCGACTACCACTATCGGGTATTAGGCGGTCTTCACAGGCGCAATGGCGTTCATAGACTTGACATCCATCAAGAGCCCAATCGCGCCACGAGCCAAGAAGGATGCTACCGCCATGATGCTGGAGACACGTCATTCGATCACGGAGATCCTATCCCGACAGCCGCTGTTCCGCCTGCTGGATGGCATGGAACTGGCCAGGCTGGCCAAGGGTACGGTCGAGTACCGTCTGAACAAGAACGAAATGCTGTTCCATAAAGGCGATGTTCCGCGCGGCATGCACGTGGTCATGTCCGGCCAGATCAAGCTGTTCCTGCCCTCTTCGCTGGGCGCGGAAAAGGTGGTGCAGATGGCCGGACCCGGCGACAGCTTCGGCGAGGAGGCCGTGTTCCTCAACAAGAGTTGTCCGCTCGCCGCCCAGGCCACGCGGGAGAGCCTTCTCCTGATCATGGAAAAGCAGGCCCTGTGCGATGCCCTGGAGCGCAACTGCATGCTGTCCACAGCCCTGATGGCGCGCATGTGTTCGCGCCTGTGCGACCTCATCGACAACATGGAAACCTGCGTGCAGCGCAGCAGCGCGCAACGTGTGGCGCATTACCTGACGCAAATGGCGCCGGCCGGCGGTAACAGCTACCAATTGGAGCTGGACACCAACAAGCAGACCATCGCCTCGCAGCTCAACCTGGCGCCCGAGACCTTCTCCCGCGTGCTCGGCCGCCTGAGCCGGGAGGGATACATCGAAGTCAACGGCCGCAGCGTCAAGGTGCTCGACCTGCGCAGCCTGCGCCAGTTCGGTGGTTAGAGCCTATTTCAGTAAGAATCATGCTCCGCGTTGAGACCAGGAACGGATGGATGCAAGGCGCGACGCGCCGGCCATGGTCATTCCATGGCCAAGCGCCGCAACGCCGCAGACGCCGTTCCTGGCCGCAACCCGAAGGGCCGTTGGTGTGCGGGCACATTGCCGCGTTGCGGGTGGCTTGTTTGGAACGACCAAACCGCGCCACCCGCGCCTTGCACTGCATCCCGCACACCAGCGGCGCGGGGCATGATTCCTACTGAAATAGGCTCTTAATCAGCCCCGATCGAGGCCGCTTGGGCGGCCTCCCCACTCAGGTATGCGGCCGGCTGTGCACGTGGTGCGCATGCTGGAGCACCGCCTCCGTTTCCACCGGAACCAGATTCAAGGCGGCGTGACGCACGCCCCGCTCGGCGGATATCTGTTCGGCGAGGGCGCGCACTTCCACGGTATGGCCGCGCAGAAACAGGGTTTCCAGGCAGTGATCGTGGTCGAGATGGACGTGCATGCTCGACACCACCAGATCGTGCGCATGATGCTGCAAGTCGGTGAGCCGTTCCGCCAGGCGACGCTCGTGGTGGTTGTACACGTAGGACAGGCTGGCCACACAATGCGGCGCGTCCTCGCGCGCCAGGCGGTCGCTCTCCAGTTCCCGCCGCAGCATGTCGCGCACCGCCTCGGAGCGGTTGGCGTAGCCACGCGAGCGGATGAGGACGTCAAAGGCCCGTGCCAGGGATTCATCCAGGGAGATGGTGATGCGTTCCATATAGGGGTCTCGCGTGTGTGGGGCGAATTCTGCGATCAGTGTATCAAGGCCCGTGCCGGGTCGGACGGAAGGCGCGCACCGCGGCCTCCAGCTCGCCCAGCCGGTCGGCGCCGGCCGGGCCGTAACGCAGCGCCACATAGCGCCGCGTGATGGCGTCGATGTCGGCGGCCAGGTCGGGGCGGGCCGCCGCGGCCCGTACCGCGAAGTCGCGCGCGCCCTCCGCCGGCGTCCGGCGCAGATCCAGCCTGGCGAGGCGCCGGCAGAAGCGCTCGTAGGCGCGGGCGGCACGGTCGCGCGACTCCGGCGGCCGCCGGTACAGTCGGACGGCGAGCAGCAAGAGCGCCGCCGCGGCCACCACGATCAACGCGATCAGCATCCCTTGCAGCGAGGCGAGCAGAGGATGCAGGCCGGCCAGGAAGCGCCGCTGCCGCTCCTGGTTGTAGCCGAGCACCCACTCGTTCCAGCGGCTGTTGAGCAGGTCCAGGCCCAGCCGCAGCGGCCGCAGCCAGCCGCCCTGCAGGGCCACCAGCGCGGCGGGCCGCTCGGCGGCGGGCAGGGCCGCGTTGAGGCCACGTTCCACCCGCTCGGGGGCGACGGCGGCGGTGGGATCCACCCGCATCCAGCCGCGCTCGGGCAGCCAGACCTCGGCCCAGGCGTGGGCATCGCGCCCGCGCACGATCCAGTAGTTGCCGAGCTGGTTGAGTTCGCCGCCCTGGTAGCCGGTGACCACCCGCGCCGGCACCCCGGCCGCCCGCATCAGGAAGACGAAGGCGCTGGCGTAGTGCTCGCAGAAGCCGCGCCGCGTGCCGAACAGAAAGTCATCCACCGCCGAGGCGCCGAGCTGGGGCGGGTTGAGGGTGTAGTGGAAGGCTTCCGCGCCGAACCAGCCCAGAGCCTGTTCGACGATGGCGGCGTCGTCCGTCGCCGCTTCCCGCCAGGCGCTCGCCAGTTGCCGCGCGCGCTGATCGCCCTCGGCGGGCAGGGCCAGGCCGCGTGCGCGGCTGGCCGCGTCCAGGCGCGGCTGCAGGCGGTAGTCGAGGTAGACCTCCAGTTCGTAGCGCAGGCGTTGGCGCAAGGGCTCGCGCGCCAGCCATTGCAGGTCGGAAGCCAGTGTCGAAGGCGGCGTGGCCGGCAGGCGCGAGGGAGCGCCCGGCAGAAACAGCCAGCGTCGCTGGTGCGGCTCCAGGGTAACGGCGACACCTGTCGGCGGGGCGCGCGCCTCGAAGTCCGGCGGTCGCGCCGACACCGGCGCGGAGTTGCCCCAGGCGCGGCCGTCGTAGTCCCACAACACCGGCCCGCGCCAGTAGAGTTGCCGGCTTTCCAGGCGGGCATCGGCGAACTCGGCGCGGAAGGCCAGTTCGTCGGACAGAATGAGCTGGCTGATGTCGCCCGGCGCCATGCGCTCGGACAGGCCGCTCTTGCCGGCCGTCTGCTGCGGCAGGCCCCACAGCGGCCCGGGCAGACGCGGAAACAGGACGAACAGCAGCAGCGCCAGCGGCAGGGCCTGCGCCAGCAGGCGGGCGGCCAGGGCCAGGTGGCCGCGCGTCTCGGCGAGGGCGACGGCGGCCGGCTTCGTCGCGAGCATCAGGCCCGCCACCAGGGCCACCGCCGCCAGCGCCATGTAGGCGGCGGTGAACAGGCTTTGCGCATCGAGGAAATGCGCCACCAGCAGGAAGACGCCGACGAACAGCAGGCCCATGCGGTCGCGCGCCGAATTCATCTCCAGCAGCTTGGCGCCGGACAGGAAGACGAGCAGGGCGACGCCACCGGCCGGGCCGATCACCGTGCCGAATTGCAGGAGCACGCCGGCCGCGCCGCCGAGGGCGAGGACAGCCTTGCCGACGCCGCCGACCGGCGGCCGGCCGCGCTCGGCGGCGAACAGGCTCAAGCCGGCGCAAGCCAGCCAGGCCAGGCTGATCCAGATCGGCAGGCGCGCGGCGTGCGGCGCCAGCACCAGAAGCAGGGGCAGGATTACCCAGAGCCGCTGCCGGCGGGTGTCGTTCTCAAGAAACACGCCGGGCAGCCCCAAGTGTTTCATGGCCCCCCGGTGGGGAGAACCGAGCGAAGCGAGGTTTTCGGGGGGGGCTCAATGACCGCCCTCGCGCGCCAGGGCTTCCAGGCAGGCACGCAGATGCGCCTCACCGGCGCTTTGCGGAATCTCCCGGCCGGGCAGGCGCAAGCCAAAGGGCAGGCCGGTGGCGTGCGCGTCGAGGACCCAGCGCGTCAGCCTGGACAGGCGTGCTTCCATGTCGCGCTCCGGCGCCAGCCGCCAGTCCAGCCATAGCCCGCGCGGCGCCGCCCCGGCGAACTGCTTGGTGAGCAGCTCGCGGCCGCCGCGCGCCACCGCTTTCCAGGCGATGCGGCGCGGCGGATCGCCGGGCTGGTAGCCGCGCAGGCCGGCAAACTCGGCGCCCTCCGCGCGCGGCGCGGCATCCTCGCCGGCGTCGGCCTCGCCGCGCGGAAAGGGCAGGGCGTCGGTGGCCGGGGCCGGATAGACCAGTACCCCCCAGTCCAGCTCCAGCACGCTCCAGCAACGGAACAAGCCAAGGGGAAACTCGCTGTGGATGGAGAAGCGGCCTGGTGCGTGCCAGCCGCGGCGGGCCTGCGGCAGGCGCAGTTCGAGGTTGGCGGAACCGCCTGCGGGGATGTCCCGCGCTTCGCCGACACCGAGCGGATGATGCAGGCTGATGCCGCGCCGGACGCGGCCGTCGGCGTTATCCGCATGCAGGGAATACACCGCCGATTCGCCGGCGAACACCGGTGCAACCGCGCCAGCGCGCAGCGTCAGGCCGGACAGGTTGCGCTGGGTGTGCGGCATGCCGACGATCGCCAGGCCGGCGAACCAGAAGGTGAACAGATAGGCCAGGCTGACGCCGTAGTTGATGGCGCCCACCAGCAGGCCCAGCAGCAATACGCCGAACACCAGCCCGGCGCGCGTCGGCAGGATGTACAGCCGCCGCGCGGTCAGGCGCAGCGGACCGGATTCGACGCGGGGCTTGCGCCAGGGCAGGTAGGGCAGGGCGCGGGCGGCCATGGCGGTGAATTCACCCTCTCTTCAAGCCTTGTCCACGGCCCGAGTTGCACCTCGGTCCGGCTTCGACGGCGGCAAGCATTGCTTGCCGAAACCCCGTCTCCGCTCCCCGCAAGCGGGGGAGAGGTGCGCGGCAGCGCGGGGTGTAGGCGGGATTTCGCAAAGCATACTTTGCGCCGCCGGAACCGGCCGGGGATGCAGCCTCGGCCGTGGGGCGTGGAGAGGGAGGAAAAATGTTCAAACTTTGCCTGGCCGGCTGGATAGGGCCATTCTCAAAGCCCGTTTTTCTTGAACCATTCCCGCATCCGCTTCCAGCCGTCTTCCGCCTCCTCCTTGCGGTAGCTGGGCCGGTAATCGGCATGGAAGGCATGCGGCGCGTTGGGGTAAAGATGGATGCTGGAAGCCTTGCTGGCCGGGTTGGCGGATTCCGCCAAGGCCTTTTGCATCTTCTCCACCGTGTCGTTGGGTATGCCTCCGTCCTGGCCGCCGTAGAGGCCCAGAACCGGTGCCTTCAGCTCGTGTGCCAGGTCCAGCGGATGCTTCGGCGTCATGGCGTTGGCGGCGCTGGTCAGGCGGCCGTACCAGGCCACGCCGGCCTTCACCCCGGGGTTGTGGGCAGCGTACAGCCAGGTGACGCGTCCGCCCCAGCAGAAGCCGGTGATGCCCAGCCGCCGGGTGTCGCCGCCGTGGGCCGCGGCCCAGGCCACGCAGGCGTCGAGGTCGGCCATGACCTGGGCATCCGGCACCTTCGACACGACGTTGGCGAGGATGTCCGGAATCGCGCTGTACTGGCGCGGATCGCCCTGGCGGGCAAAGAGTTCGGGGGCGATGGCCTGGTAGCCCTGCTTGGCGAGGCGGCGGCAGATGTCCTTGATGTGCTCGTGCACGCCGAAGATTTCCTGCACCACCAGGATCACCGGGAAGTTGGCGCCCTGCGCCGGCTGGGCGCGGTAGGCGGGCATGCGGCCGTCGCCGGTGGGCACCTGGATTTCGCCGGCGCTGAGGCCGTCCGTGTCGGTGCTGATGGCGGTCTGCGCCATCACCGGCTGCACCGCCAGGGCGAAACCGGCGCCCAGGGCGGTGACCAGGAAACCTCGCCGGTCCACCGGCAGCGGCGGCGGCACGAGGGAATCGAATTCGGCTTGCAGGGGATCGGCGGGGGTGTTCATGTGGGGTCTCCTTTCGTGTGCGGGCGGGTGCAAAGGCTAGCTGACTTCGGCCGTTTGCGGGGAGTTCCGGTTTACCGCCGGACGCCGCGCGCAGGCGTGACAATGCTCAGGGAATCGCCACTTCCAGCAGGATGCGCGCGGCCCAGTCCTCTCCCGGCCGGGAAACCCCCACCGCCGGGAACAGGCGGTGCGCCACCAGGGCCGGCAGCACCGCCTGCACATCCTCGGGCTGGGCGAAGTCGCGGCCTTCCAGATACGCCCAGGCCTGCGAAGCGCGCAGCAGGCCGAGGCCGGCGCGCGGCGACAGGCCGGCGATGAAGCGGCTGTCGGCGCGGCTGGCGGCGATCAGGGCTTGCAGGTAGTCGAGCAGGGCATCGGAGACGTGCACGGCGCGGGCCACCCGCTGCTGTTCGACGAACTCCGCCGGCGTGAGCATGGGCGCGAGCTGCGCCAGCAGGTCGCGGCGGTCCTCGCCGCGCAGCAGGGCGCGTTCCGCCCGCCGTTCCGGGAAGCCCAGGCGGATGCGCAGCAGGAAGCGGTCGAGCTGGGATTCGGGCAGCGGAAACGCGCCGATCTGGTCGCCCGGATTCTGCGTGGCAATGACGAAGAAGGGTGCGGGCAGGGGTCGTGTCTCCCCCTCCACGCTGACCTGGCCTTCCTCCATGGCCTCCAGCAGGGCGCTCTGGGCCTTGGGGCTGGCGCGGTTGATCTCGTCGGCCAGGATCACCTGGGCGAAGATGGGGCCGGGGTGGAAGCTGAACTGGCCGCTCTCGCGGTCATAGACGGCGGCACCCAGGATGTCCGCCGGCAGCAGATCGCTGGTGAACTGAATGCGGTGGAAATCCAGGCCCAGGGTGCGCGCCAGGGCGTGTGCCAGGGTGGTCTTGCCGACGCCTGGCACGTCCTCGATGAGCAGGTGCCCGCGCGCCAGCAGGCAGGCCAGGCACAGCCGCACCTGGGTGTCCTTGCCGAGGACGATGCCGTTGATCTGGTCGAGAGCGCGGGCGAGGGCGGGGTGCATGGGTCGTGGCGAGGTGGGCGATGGCTGGATTCTGGTCCATTTCGCGGCTCGGCGACACGTGTGATGGACGCTGTCATGCCCCGCCCGGCTGCCTGGCGACGGTGATACATTGCCAGCATCGACAATCAGGAGCCCGCATCATGTTTACCGTCCTCGCCGTCATTGCCCTGTTACTGGTCTGCGTCCTCGGCGTCTATCTGCTGCTGCGAAGCATGGGGCGGGATGGCGTGGAAGCCGCCGCCCCCGGCAGTTGCCGCAGCGGGCGCTGCGGCGTGCAGCCCATTCGGACCGGCGAGGCGGGCACGGCAGACGTCAAGGTGGTGCGGATCGACGAGATCAGGCGGAAAGACGCGCTCTCGGAGAATCAGGTTCTATGAGCAGCGGGAAGAGGAGCCGCTGGGTTCTGAAGCGATCACAGAGTCCATAGGGTGATCGTCAGAATTGAAGGGTAGGCTCCATTGCCGTGCATGCTGGCTTGTCGGCAACTACCATTGAGCCGAGGGTTTAGCACACCTTCGGCGTTCTCTGACAGGCTGCTTCAGGTTCCGGCAGGATTACCCTGTCCAGCACAAGTGAGATACCCACATTCAACAGTGCTTTCTGGGCAAGCTGGCCGAAAATCCTCGGTCCTGTGCATAGGCCGTCTCTTCACCAGCCCGTCCCTCATCCCCTGGAATTTCCGTGGATAATGCCAGCTTGATGCTGCAACCGCACAAACCACCCGGTTTTCCGCCATGCCCCAAGTCTTCCTCTACGACACCACCCTGCGCGACGGCACCCAGCGCGAGGACATCTCCCTGTCCGTGGACGACAAGCTGACCATCGCCAGGCGTCTGGCCGAGTTCGGCATCCATTACATCGAGGGCGGCTGGCCCGGCTCCAACCCCAAGGACGCCGAGTTCTTCGCCCGTGCCGGGCGCATGAACCTGGGCGCCACCAGGCTGGCGGCCTTCGGCAGCACCCGCCACAAGCACACCCCGTGCGAGGACGACGCCAACCTGACGGCCCTGCTCGCCGCCGACACGCCGGCGGTGACCCTGGTGGGCAAGAGCTGGGACTACCACGTCAGCCATGTCCTTGACACCACGCCGGAAGAGAACCTGGCCATGATCCGTGACAGCGTGGCCTGGATGAAGGCGCAGGGCCGCGAGGTGTTCTTCGACGCCGAGCATTTCTACGACGGCTTCCTCGCCAACCCGGAATTCGCCCTGGCCACCCTGCGGGCCGCCGCCGAGGCCGGCGCCGACTGGCTGATCCTGTGCGAGACCAACGGCGGCAAGCTGCCCTGGCAGGTGGAGGAAATCACCCGCGACGTGGCCTCGCGCTTTTCGACGCGGCTGGGCGTGCACTGCCACAACGACACCGGCTGCGGCGTCGCCAATTCCATCGCCGCCGTGCGCGGCGGCTGTGCCCTGGTGCAGGGCACCATCAACGGCTACGGCGAGCGGGTGGGCAACGCCGACCTGGTGAGCATCATCCCCAACCTGCAACTGAAGATGGGCTTTGATGCCGTGCGCCCGGAACAGTTGCGCGAGCTCACCGGCCTGTCCCGCTTCGTCGCCGAGGTGGCCAACCTGAAGCACGACGACCATCATCCCTACGTCGGCCACTCCGCCTTCGCCCACAAGGGCGGCATCCACGTCGCCGCCATCCTCAAGGCCAGCGACACCTACCAGCACATCGAACCCGAGCTGGTGGGCAACGAGCGGCGCTCGGTGATTTCCGAGCTGTCCGGGCGCGGCAACATCCTGTTCATGGCGCAGAACCTGGGCATCGACGTGAACCGCGAGGACGCCCAGAAGGTGCTCGGCCAGATCAAGCACATGGAGCACGAGGGCTTCACCTTCGAGGCCGCCGAGGCCAGCGTCGAACTGCTTTTCCACCGGCTCCAGGACGGCTACCGGCGGCCCTTCGAACTGGTGGACTACTTCGTCATCACCGAGCGCCGCCACGGCCGCGGCCTGCTGTCGGAAGCCACGGTGAAGGTGAAGGTGGGCGGCGAGGTGAAGTTCACCGCCGCAGAGGGCAACGGCCCGGTCAACGCCCTCGCCACCGCCCTGCAGGACGCCCTGGTGGGCGCCTATCCGGTGCTGCGCACGGTGCGCCTGTCCGACTACAAGGTGCGCATCCTCAACAGCGCCACCGGCACCGCCGCCTCCACCCGTGTGCTCATCGACTTCCAGAGCGGCAGCGAGGCCTGGACCACGGTGGGCGCCAGCACCAACATCATCGAGGCGAGCTGGCGCGCCCTCGCCGACAGCATGGAATACGCCTTGTTGCGGCTTGCCGAGGAAGGCCACGGCGGAGCCTGATGTCTAGAGGGGCTCCCAGTCCGAGAAGGTGGCGGCTTGGCCCAGATATACCCCATCGTCGTCGATCAGGTTCCACACCGTCGCCTTGCGGATGTGGAAACGCCTGCCCGTACTGGAGACGCGTGTACCCGCATAGTCGTCGATGAAACCGAAGCGGCCCACCCTATCCAGCAGGGCGGCGCGTTCCTCCCGCGCCAGGGGCTCGGCGGAATAGCGCGAGGGCAGGGCGGTGAAGGCGGCGTAATCCATCTCGAACAGTTCCAGGGCCAGACGGTTGCCGTAACAGAACACCGGATCGGCCTGGGTATCGTGGGCTACCACGGCAATGGGCGCGGTCCAAAGCGCTTCTGCGAGGCCGGTGTCGTCTTCCGGGGCGGCGGCGAGCAGTGGGCGGCCCACCACGCGCAGATGGCTCTCCACGATCCGACGCGCGAGCCCGAAGGCCACCTCAGTCGGCGGTGCGGAGGAAAGGAGCAAGTCGTTGGTCATGGCATGTGCGCGCCGTCTGCATGGCTTCACTGCGTGGAAGTAAGGGGGCTGCGCCAGAAGAAAAAAGTTCTAAGATTGCTTACCCACATGAGCATGGTGGGGTTTCATCCAAGAAGAGGAGCCAGGATATGCTGAAAGTGTTGTTTGGCACCCAGACCGGCATTCTTTCCATCGTCACCGTGTTAGGGGCGATCCTGGTGGTGGCGGGTTTCTCCTTCTGGATGTACCGAAAATCGCTTAAGTCGCGCGGATAGCGCCTACCCCCATTCCTCACGGCTTGCCTACGCCCGATCCGGATTTCAAGGAAGACAGGAGATCGACGGGCAGGGGGAAGACGATGGTGGAGGTCTTGTCGCCGGCGAGGGCGGCCAGGGTCTGCAGGTAGCGCAACTGCATGGCCTCCGGCTGGCGCGCCAGCATGGTGGCGGCCTGCAACAGGGTTTCCGAGGCCTGCAACTCGCCCTCGGCGTGGATCACCTTGGCGCGCCGCTCGCGCTCGGCTTCCGCCTGCTTGGCGATGGCCCGCACCATGGACTCGTCGATGTCGACGTGCTTGATCTCGACATTGGCGACCTTGATGCCCCAGGCGTCGGTCTGGCTGTCGAGCACCTGCTGGATGTCCAGGTTGAGGCGCTCGCGCTCGGCCAGCATCTCGTCGAGTTCATGCTTGCCCAGCACCGCGCGCAGGGTCGTCTGCGCCAGCTGGCTGGTGGCGGCGAGGAAGTTCTCGACCTGGATGATGGCCTTCTGCGGATCCACCACGCGGAAATACACCACGGCGTTGACCTTGACCGACACGTTGTCGCGCGAGATGACATCCTGCGAGGGCACGTCCAGCACCACCGTGCGCAGGTCGATGCGCACCATCTGCTGGACGCCGGGGATCACCAGCACCAGGCCGGGGCCCTTGACCTTCCAGAAGCGGCCCAGCATGAACACCACGCCACGCTCGTATTCCCGCAGGATGCGGAACGAGGCGACGACCAGGACGACGAGGATGAGTACCACGCCGCCAAAACCGAATTCGATGCCGTACATGTGTGTCCTCCTGTGGTTTAGTCTTCCGCGGCTTCGACCCGCAGCACCAGGCCGTCCCGCCCCAATATGCGCAGCCGGCCGCCCCGGCGCAGGGGAACGGCGGCGCGCACCCGCCAGTTTTCCCCGTGTACCCGCGCCCAGCCTTCGTGGTGCCCTTCCACGGGGACGCTGTCTTCCAGCATCTCGCCCGCTTCGCTCGGCAATTCCTCGGCGCCGCTCACCACCGGCCGGCGCCTAGCCTTGAGCGCCATGCCGCCGACCAGGCCGAGCAGCAGGGCGCTGCCGAGGGCGATGGCGACGATGAGCTCGATGGGGATGCCGAAGCCAGGCAGGTCGGTGTCGATGAGGATCACCGCGCCGATGACGAAAGCCACCACGCCGCCCGCACCGAGCACGCCGTAGCTCGGGAAGAACGCCTCGGCCATCATGAACGCCACTCCCAGCACGATGAGCGCCAGACCCGCGTAGTTGACCGGCAGCAGTTGCAGCGCATAGAGGGCGAGCAGCAGGCAGATGGCGCCGAGTACGCCGGGCACGCCGAAGCCCGGTGAACTGAATTCGAAGAACAGGCCGTAGATGCCGATCATCATCAGCACCAGGGCGATGCTGGGGTCGGTGAGCACCGCCAGCAGACGGGCGCGCCAGTCGGGCTCGTACTGCACGACCGGCGCGTTCGCGGTGGCGAGGTCGACCTCGCCGGCCGCCGTCTTCAGCTTGCGGCCGTCGACTTGGCGCAGGAGATCGTCCAGGTCGGCGGCGACCAGATCCACCACGCGCAGCTTCAAGGCGTCCTCCGCCGGCAGGCTGACCGCCTCGCGCACCGCCTTTTCCGCCCACTCCGCGTTGCGCCCGCGCAGTTGGGCGAGGCCGCGAATGTAGGCGGCGGCGTCGTGGACCTGCTTGCGCGCCATGGCGCCGCGCGCGGGATCGGCGGATTCGGGTTTTGTCTTGTCCTTGGCGCCGGGGGCGGGGGAGGGCTCGTCGCCTCCGGGCGTGCCGCCGATGGCCACCGGCGTGGCGGCGCCCAGGTTGGTACCCGGCGCCATGGCGGCGATGTGGCTGGCGTAGAGGATGTAGGTACCGGCGCTGGCGGCGCGCGCGCCGCCGGGGGCGACATGGGTGGCGACCGGCATCGGTGAGGCGAGGATCGCCTTGATGATCTGGCGCATGGAGGTGTCGAGGCCGCCGGGGGTGTCCAGGGTGAGGACCACCAGTTGCGCGCGCTCCGCCTCGGCGCGCGCCAGCCCGCGCGCGACGTAGTCGGCGGTGGCCGGTCCGATGGCGCCTTCCAGCCGCATCACCAGCACGGAGGCAGGCGGCGACGAAGCGAACAGCGGCATCGCGCAGGCGATGCCCAGCAAACAGGCATATACCGCGAACAGCCACCGTCTCATCGACACTCCTCCGTCACGGACCCTTCCTCACTCCATAATAGGAACATTCCCGACACTGCTTCGTTCCCCTTGCCCTTGAACCAGGAACGCCACTCCTTCTTTCTACCCGCCACCGCCGCTGCGGGCCGAGGGCGACTGGCCCTGCTGGCCTTGGCCCTGCTCGCCCTGTTCAGCGTTTTCGCCAGTCTGCCGCCCATCCCGCAACCCGATTCCTACCATGCGTTCGCCGATCGCCGCGCTTGTCTGGGCGTGCCCAACTGCATGGACGTGCTGTCGAATGCCGCCCTGCTCGCGGTGGGGCTGGCCGGCACGCTCTGGTTGGGTCGGCGGCGGCCGGGCGTGGCGGGCGCGGAAGCCGCCGGCTACCGGCTGCTCTTCGTCGCCATCGCCCTGACCGGCATCGGCTCCGCCTATTACCACTGGGCGCCCGACCATGACACGCTGTTCTGGGACCGTCTGCCCATGGGCCTGGCCTTCATGGCCCTGCTCGCGGCGGTGGTGGCCGAGCGCCTGGGCGCGCGCGCCGGGCGCCTGGCCCTGGCGCTGTTGCCGCTGCTGGGGATGGCCAGCGTGCTGGCCTGGTACCTGAGCGAGCTGGGCGGTGCCGGCGACCTACGTCCCTACCTCGCCATGCAGGCGGGCGGCGCCCTGGCGATATTGCTGCTGATCGGCCTGTTCCCACCTCGCCACGACCGGGGTGGCGACATCCCTCTGGCGCTCGGCCTGTACGGCCTGGCGCTGCTCTGCGACAAGCTGCTGGACCAGCCGCTGTTCGACCTGGGCGGGGTGATCAGCGGCCACACCCTCAAGCATCTGCTCGCCGCCGGCGCGGTGTTCGTCCTGCTGCGCATGCTGCGGCGGCGCCTGCCACTGGCGGACGCGACTTCCTCGCCGTCATGACGCGCTCCTTCAACCCCGGCGTGGCGCCGCGCGAGGTGTGGGCCTGGGCGATGTACGACTTCGCCAATTCGGGCTTCACCACGGTGGTCATCACCGCCGTGTTCAACGCCTACTTCGTCGCCGAGGTGGCGGGCGGCGCGGTCTGGGCCACCTTCGCCTGGAGCGCGGCGCTGGCGGTGTCCTACGCGCTGATCCTGGTGAGCGCGCCGACCCTGGGCGCCTACGCCGACGCCCGCGCCGCGAAGAAGCGGCTGCTGGCCTACACCACCGTCGGCTGCGTGCTCGGCACCGCCGGCCTGTCGCTGGCCGGGCCGGGCGATCTGGCGCTGGCGATCGGCCTGCTGATCGTGGCGAATTTCTGCTTCGGCACCGGTGAGAACCTGATCGCCGCCTTCCTGCCGGAGCTCGCGCGCGGCCGCCGGCTCGGCCGGGTGTCGGGCTGGGGCTGGGGCCTGGGTTACCTGGGCGGCATCTTCACGCTCGGCCTCTGCCTGGCCTATGTGGCCTGGGCGCAGGCGCGCGGGCAGCCGGCCAGCGCCTTCGTGCCGGTCACCCTGTGGATCACCGCCGGCGTGTTCGCCCTGGCGGCGCTGCCCACCTTCCTGTTCCTGCGCGAGCGGGCGCAACCACGCGCGACACGTGGCCGCCTTGCCGCGCTCGCCTTCCGCCGGTTGCTCGTCAGCCTGCGGCGGGCGCGCCGCCATCGCGACCTGGGGCGCTTCCTGGTGTGCGTGGTGTTCTACCAGGCCGGCATCCAGACGGTGATCGCGCTGGCCGCCATCTATGCCCAGCAGGCCCTGGGCTTTTCCACGCGCGATACCCTGGTGCTCATCCTGGCGGTGAATTTCGCGGCGGTGGCGGGATCGCTTGCCTTCGGCCACCTGCAGGACAGGCTGGGCCACGTGCCCACCATCGCCCTCACGCTGGCGGGCTGGATCGTTGTCATCGTCCTCGCCTGGAGCGCAACGACCTCGACGGGGTTCTGGCTTGCCGCCACCCTCGCGGGTCTGTGCATGGGCGCGGCGCAGGCCGCGGGCCGCGCGCTGGTGGGTTATTTCAGCCCCGCCGGCCGGCAGGCCGAGTTCTTCGGCCTGTGGGGGCTCGCCGTGAAGCTGGCCTCCATCCTCGGCCCGCTGACCTACGGCGCGGTCACCTGGATCTCGGGCGGCGACCACCGCCTGGCCATCCTCATCACCGGCCTCTATTTCGTCGCCGGCCTGGCCCTGCTGGCGGGCATCGACAGCCGGCGCGGACGGCGTCTGGCGCTGACGCGCGCGGCTACTTCATAGCGCGGGTTGGCCGTCCGACTCGCCGGCGAGGCCCAGCAGCGCGCGCTTGAGGCTGGCTTGGGTGGGTTGTTCGCCCAGCCAGATCTTCAGCAGGGCGCGGTTGAAGGCGGCGCCCGGAATGGCATCCAGATAGCGCTGGTTCAACCAGATGCGGGTACCCTCGCGCGGCAGATAGTCGAGTATCACCACGCTGCCCTTGCGCAGCGTGCCCATCTCCCGTATCCGCTGGCTGAATTGATCGAGTTGCGGGCGGATGGCCGCCAGTTCGGCGGCGCTGTTGTTCTCGCGCAGGCCTTGCAGCAGGAACTCCATATCGCGCTCGGCGGACAGTTCGCGCAGGGTCAGGATGCGAACCCGGCGCGGCAGATCATCGTCGAGGACGGCGCGCGCGTCGTGCTGGCGCCGGGGCAGATACAGCGCCACCTGGTAGATGTCGAAAAACAGGAAATTGCGCTTGCCGTGCCCGTTCAGGAACAACTCCGTGTCCTGCGGACGGACGCGCGCTTCCGGCTCGGGGGCGCTTGCGGTTGCCGGCGCGGCGGCGAGCAACATCAAAGCCAGCACGGCCAGCCGGCACCGCCAGTCCGGCCAAGCCCAGCGCATATTCAGGCCAGGGCGCCCAGCCAGTTGCCGAAACAGGCCTCGGAGGCGCAGGGCGAGCAGTCCAGGAAGTCGTCTTCCTCCACCTCGAAGACGTCGTCGTCGTCCTCGTAATCACACGCCATCCGCAAGTCCGGCAGGAATTCCCAGTCGCTGATCATGCGTCACGCTCCTTCGATTGAACGTGCGCATGATCCCGCGCTTGGATGACATTCGCGTGACAAGACACCCACAACCGCGACGCGCGGTTGTGTTCTCATGGCGACGGCTCAGCGCGCCGGGAAGCTGTCGTCTCCGGAGGTGGCGGGCGTGTCGTTTTGGCGGAGCCACCACCAGAGTCCCGCGGCGGCGAGGCCGGCCAGCGTGGCGCGGCGCGTCCAACGGGTACGCAACAGGCGGACGGCGCCGCCGGCCAGGGTGGAAGCCAGCCAGGGCCGCTGCCGGAAGAGACGCCACAGCCCGGCGGCAACTTTCAGTAATTGCGGGCGTTCGCCGCGCGACGAGGCTCCCAGCAGAATTCCGGGCAAGCCCTGGCGGGCAAGGCCGCGCAGGGCGTCCACCCGGTCCGCCAGGATAATCCGTTCGGCGGCGGCGCGCGCCAGCAGCAGATCGCGCCGCAAGGCGCGCTGGTCACGTCCGCCCCGCGCCATCGTCGCCTCCGCTCAGACAGACCCCCAATGATTCCCGGTCCTTGCGTAATTCGTCACGAGTTTGTGACAGCAAGGCGGGCGCTCTGGACATTTGCCGACGAATCACCGCGAGCAACACACCCCCCGCCACCAGGTAGGTCGCGGCCAGCGCCCCCACTGCCCAGGCACGTGGGCCGTCCCAGAACAACACAGCCACCCACAGCGACAACGTGGTCAACGCCGCCAGCAACAACACCGACGCCACCAGGCCGAGCACGACCCAACGCAAGGCGCGATCGCGCGCGTCGGCGAGTTCCAGCGCGGCGAGTTCGCTCCGCGTCGCGAGGATCGCCACGCCCTGAGCCAGCAAGCCGCGCAACACGCCACCCGTACCCGCGCGATTCTCCGGATCCGCCGTCATGGGGCCGGAGCGGGCGTCAGCGACGGTTGATCAACAGGCCGATCAACACGCCGACCGCGGCGGCGACACCGACCGCCTTCCAGGGATGCTCATGCACCCAATGATCGGTCGCCCGCGCGGCATGCTTGGTGCCGTCGACCACACGGTGCTCCATATCGACGAGTTTCACCTTTGCGTTGGCGATGGCGGATTGCGCGCGCCGCCGCAATTCGGCGGCCTGTTCGCTGCTGGCCTGGGCGGCCTGCTTCAGCAGTTCCTCTGCATCGGCAAGCACGACGTTGATGTCGGCCATCAGATGTTCCTTGGTCACTCGTTCCATTTTTGCTCCTTGATTGTTAGCCAACCCTACAGCTTCAGCGTAGTGGCCGATCGGGCGATCGGCAAGATGCCGACACGGATAGGCAAGGATAGTTCAAGCCGGTCGCCAGGCCTATCGGCTTTCCCTTACGCGGAACCGGGAAGTCACCGCGCAGCAGGTCGAGGGTTTGACCCGGATTCATTCTGTTGGCCATACTGGCGTCGCGCGACACGGGCAATTCCTGCCGAGGCGCTCTTTCCCGACCCGCCACGAACATGAACCCGCTTCCACGCGACCTGACCCGGACCACCCTGGGCGTCCTCTTCATCGGCGCCCTGATCCTCGCGTCCTTTTTCATCCTGCGGCCCTTCCTGCCGGCTTTGGTGTGGGCGGTGATGGTGGTCGTCCCCACCTGGAGCCTCATGCTCGCGCTCCAGAAGAAGCTCTGGGGCAGACGTTCCCTGGCCATCGCGGTGATGACCCTGATCCTCCTGCTGCTGCTGGTGGCGCCCCTGTCCATGGGCATCATCGCCCTGGTGGAGAACGCCGACCGTCTGCTCGGCTGGGGACGTTGGCTGGCGGAGTTCCAGGTACCTCCGCCGCCGGACTGGGTGACCGGCCTGCCGCTGGTGGGCGAGCGTCTGGCGGGCTTCTGGCGACAGGTGGCGGCCGCCGGCATCGAGGGTTTCGCCGCCCGGCTCGCCCCCTATGCCAGCGACGCCACCACCTGGCTTCTCGGCGAACTGGGACAGTTCGGCATGCTGGTCGTGCAGTTTTTCCTGATCGTCCTCCTCGCCGCCGTGCTTTATGCGGGCGGCGAGGACGCGGCGGCCTGGGTCAGGCGATTCGGCCTGCGCCTGGCCGGCGAGCGGGGGGAACAGGCGGTGGTGCTGGCGGGCCAGGCGATCCGGGGCGTGGCCCTGGGTGTGGTGGTCACGGCCGTGGTCCAGTCCGTGCTGGGTGGAATCGGCCTGGCACTGGCCGGGGTACCCCTGGCGGGCATGCTTACCGCGCTCATGTTCATGCTGTGCATCGCCCAGCTGGGGCCAACCCTGGTGCTCATCCCGGCGATGATCTGGGTGTTCTGGAGTGGCGACACCGGCTGGGGCAGCTTCCTGCTGGTATGGACGATATTCGTCGGCACCCTGGACAACTTCCTGCGGCCCTATCTCATCAAGAAGGGCGCGGACCTGCCCCTGCTTCTGATCTTCGCGGGCGTACTCGGCGGCATGCTGAGCATGGGCCTGATCGGGATTTTCGTGGGGCCGGTGCTGCTGGCGGTCACCTACACCCTGCTGAACGCATGGGTCGGAGATGGCATGGGGTCCGCGACTCCGCCCGCCGATCCGCCGAGATAAACAAAGTGGCTCGCTTCATGCGCGATCGTCGGCTTCCTCCACCTGCTCGGGATGGGTTCTGCTGTAGGCGCTGACCGCGGAACCCAGGGTTGGATAGAAGGTATCCGCCCCCAGGCGGGCGAACAGCCCGAAGCGCTTGAGCTTGTCCTTGACCGGATCCTTCATTTCGGCGAAGCACAATTCGATGCCGGCTTCCGCCAGCGCCTCGTCGAGTTCGGCGACGATGTCCGCGGCCGTCACGTCGACGCTGGTCACCGGCTCGGCCGCCACCACCAGCCAGCGCACTGGAGTGGGCGAGGCGTCCAGCGCGGCGAGCACGCGGTCGCGGAACAGTTCGGCGTTGGCAAAGAACAGGGGCGCGTCCCAACGGAACAGCACGAGACCGGGGATGCGGCGCGCCTGCGGATAGCGCGTCACGTCATGGTAGCCCTTGATGCCCTCGACACGGCCCAGCACCGCCGAGTGAGGCCGCCAGCCGTCCCAGAGGAACTCGATGACGGCGATGAGGATCGCCAGCCCGATGCCCGGGATCACCCCCAGTACCACGACCCCGGCCGCGCAGACCACGGACAGCCAGAATTCCCAGCGCTGAATGCGGTGGATGCGGCGCAGGTCGGTGATCTCGAACAGTCCGATGGCCGAGGCGATCACCACGGCGGCGAGGGCGCTGACGGGCAGGTCCCGCAGCAGATGCGGCGCCAGTACCAGCAGCAGGGCCACCCCCGCCGCGCCCACCACCCCCGCGAGTTGGGTTTGCGCACCTGCCGCCTCGGCCACGGGGGTACGCGAGGAACTGCTGCTGACGGGAAAACCCTGGAAGAAACCCGCCGCCAGGTTGGCGGCCCCCAGCCCCACCATTTCCTGGTTGGGATCCACCGGGCTGCGCAGGCGGGCGGCGTAGGAGCGGGAGAGGACACTGGTGTCGGCGAAGGAGACCAGGGCGACTGCCAAGCCGCCGACGACCACGGCGCCGAGCTCGGCGACACTGATCCACGGCATGGAAAAGGCTGGCAGGCCCTGCGGCAGCTCGCCCAGCACCACCACGCCGGCGCGCGTGTCGAGGCCGAGCAGCGCGGTCACCGCGGTTGCCGCCGCCACCGCGATCAGAATACCCGGCCAGCGTGTATTGCCCTTCAACAGCAATATCGTCAGCAGCGTGCCCAGGCCGAGGACGAAGGCGGCCCGGTTGGTCCCGCCCCCGAGCACCACCGCGCCGGTGGCCCACAGGCTTGCGAGCGGGCCGTCGGCATCGACTTCCAGGCCGAACAACGCGGGAAGCTGACTGATGATCACCACCAGGGCAATACCGTTCATGTAGCCATAGCGGATCGGTTTGGACAGCAACTCGGTGACGAAGCCGAGCCGCGCGATGCCGGCCAACAAGCAGACCAGGCCCGACACCACGGCCATCATTCCCGCCAGCGCCACGGCGCGCATGGGGTCGCCCGCGGAGAGGGGCAGCACCACGGCCAGGATCACCGCCGCCAGGGAGGAGTCGGGTCCCAGCACCAGGATGCGGCTGGGCCCGAATACCGCGTAAACCAGAAGCGGCACGATGGTGGCGTAAAGCCCGTAGATGCCGGGCAGGCCGGAAGCCACCGCATAGGCGATGCCGACGGGCACCAGCATGGCGGTCAACACCAGTCCGGCCATGAGGTCGCGCGGCAACCACTCCTTCCGGTAATGCTTCAGGGTTTGCAGGCCGGGCAGCCAGCGCCGCCAGCCCAGATCCCGCGGCTTGACCCGCCAGCGCGGCTGTCGGCCGGGTTGGGGCGGGGAAGTCGGAGGAGCCGGATGACTCATGGGAATGGGCAGGGTGGGGAAGCCTGGTTACGCTACCACACTGCCTCGGGCCTAGGTCCGGGTCGCCTGTGCCTTCAATGGCACGGGGGCGGCAGGGCAAGAAAAAGCCCGCATCGCTGCGGGCCTTGCTGATTTTGGCTCCCCGACCTGGGCTCGAACCAGGGACCTGCGGATTAACAGTTATTTTAGGGCCTATTCCTATGGGTTCCTAACAGGGCCCATTCTTTCCTTTTTTCCTTGACTTGTCGGGCACTTATCGGCAAAGTCGGTTACACGGACATCCTAAAGGTTCCCATGCGTTTCCCTCAAAACGGGTTACACAGAGGTTACACGGACGGACCGACGGACTATTTTTTGGGACCGATTAACTCAAGGAGAACGGAATGGATGCCGCCAAGACCCTGCATGAAGTGAACCGGCTGATCGGCCTGACGATCGCCACGCAAAGCCTGTTTGACGACCTCGACCTGCGGCCGGAGCACGCGGCGCTGAACAAGGAGCGCAACAAGGAGGCGCGGGACGCGATTTGGTCGACGCTGGACTGCATGCGTGAAATCCTCGGCCAGCTGAGGGGCAAGCTGGACAACCATGCAGCATGGCAGGCTGTTCCAGGCGGTGCCGAGCGCATCCAGTCAGAGCTTCTCTCCGAGTTGAAGGCTTCGCACAAGATCATCAAGAACGCGCTGGCGGTAATG